>Ga0302186_10001539_pt1 | contig 18976 bp, 16 predicted proteins | sample II_Bog_E1_2_FD_198782 | JGI IMG/M metagenome (GOLD analysis project Ga0302186, IMG submission 198782) | Peat permafrost microbial communities from Stordalen Mire near Abisko, Sweden - II_Bog_E1_1 | ecosystem: Environmental > Terrestrial > Soil > Wetlands > Peat | place: Sweden: Abisko...
AAAATAATTTTATTTTGGATTTTCAAAATCGTGAAAAAAACGAGAAAATAGATTCACAAGAATATGGAGATTTTACGGTAACAAAAAATTTATATACAATAAAATTACTATAAAAAAAAAAAAAAAATAAATAAATTTATGCCATTAGTTTTTCACATCAATCATTTCTGATAAAAATAAAATATGAGAAAAAATGAGAAAAAATGAAAAATAAAAGATTTCTTAAAATTTTTTTTTTCTCTATTTAATAAATAAATATTTAAAACTATTCTGCTTCAATCAATAAAAATTTCGTCCATCCGTCATTTGCATTATTGTCATCAGCAAATGCCAAATCTGGAGGATTGCCTGAAACGCATCCATCGCAGTATTTTAAATATTGATTATTATATACTGGTTGGAAGCTCCATGTATAATCAATCTCACTTCTTTGTATCACCCATTGAGTATAAGTGCCAGAAATACTAGTTGCGTGAACAAAAACTGCATTTGGATAGATAGAATTTTGCCAACATCCAACACATACTGCTAAATAATTTCCTGTATCTGCTTGGAGAGCAATTTTTGCAGGGGAAGAATTTGGAATTAAAACCACTTTCCATTTTTGATAATTCCCACCTGATTTTGACTCAAACGCTGCTGAGTCTGGATATGCCCCATTGCTTCCACATTGATTGCACCTCGAAAGATATTCAGTAGTTTCGACTGCTTGGATATAATACTTTGATCCGACTTGTATTCCTGCTACCAAAACTTGTTTCAATTTGGATGCATCTAATATTTGATTTTTTCTTGATTTTCTGCCAAGAGTTAAGCAGAACCAAATGGTTAAATAGGAAACTATGTAAAAAGTTTTCATTAGAAATATGATTAAAAAATGAAACGGATAAAATTTTTAAATTTGACTAACCATTTTCAATATTCATTAAAAAATACATAAAAAGCAATTGTGAAGTTTTAGAAAGTCAAAAAAAGTATTTTTTAAAATTTTGGGTCAAGGCGTGGTGTGGTGATTAACATTTCTCATTAAAATTGATATATTACTAAAAACGATTTTGGAGGTAGAACAAAAAATGTTTTGAGCATTTCTATTTTAACTAATTAATGATTAATGTTGTCATTGCCGTTACCTTTTGGCAAGGACAAAAATGGTTCCTTCGCTTCAATCGTTTTCTCTTCCTTTTCAAAGATTCTATTTGCACTGCCACTTTCATCATGCAAATGGTGATCCATACTTTGACTAAATTTGCTTTTTCCCCCTGGTAACGAGCCATCTGGCTTCTTTGCCAACACAATCCTTATGATATCATGTGTTTGTTTGCTGGCCTGTCTCACTTTCTCTGCAATTTCATCAGGGGAGTCGATGGATTCAATCCCCCTGACCTTATCCACATCCAGAAGGAACGCATATTGTCCATGTTTTGTCAAATCACATCCCACATATTCCTCCTGTTCATCAATCCTCAACTTCCCTAATAGTTTGAAGGGCAAAAGGTATATGAAAGCCCATCCAGCGGTCCAACAAGTGATACAAACCGCTCCCAGCACTTGAACCCCTAATAACCTCGCATTATGGTCTCCGTAAAGCACCCCTTTCTCAAGATCAAAGAAGCCAATTGCTATCAATCCAAAGATGCCACACCCTCCATGCATGGAAGATGCATCCAAGGGGTCATCGATGTGCAAATAATTGGCCAGCTTCACCAGGTAATAATACAACCCACCCCCCATCATTCCGATTAAAAGAGCACAATATGATTCCACATTGTCACATCCAGCAGTTATGGCAACCAACCCAGCCAAGACTCCATTACACATTGCAACGACACTATATTTCCTATTGGTGTCTCTGTTATAATAATAATGTAACAAATATGTCACTATCCCTCCTCCAATGCCCCCCAAACTTGTATGCATCCCCACCTTCCCCACCAAATCTTTCTTCGCACCCGTAGCTCCATACGTGCTCCCGCAATTAAATCCATACCATCCAAACCATAAAATGAAAGTCCCCAATACAATGTATCCTATGTTATTCGGAATGAACTCACCCTCTCTATTTTTTGTGTATCTTCCAGTTCTCGGCCCCAATAATATTGCAGCAGATAATCCTGCTGCTCCTCCTGCCAAATGAACCACTCCACTCCCTGCGAAATCATGGTATCCCATACTCTTCAACCAACCATCTGGGTTCCACCCCCAATGCACCACCATGGAATAAACCCATCCTGTCATTATTATTGAAAAGGACGTATATGTGCCCAATCGGATCCTTTCAGCCACTGAGCCACTGACAATGGTCGCTGCAGTGCAAGCAAATGCCCATTGGAACATAAACTTCCGATAATCTTCGGATATTAGATTGGTGCCAGCGTAATATTTGTCTCCTCCTATGAACCCAGAATGATCGTTACCGAAAGCAAAAGCGTAACCCACCAGCCACCAAATGAAAGAACCAAAAATGACATCTAGAAGGTTTTTCAAAAGGATGTTCTGAACGTTTTTGAAGCGGATGACTCCTCCTTCGAGAAATGCGAAGCCAGTTTGCATGAAGAAGACGAGATAAGTGCAGATAGAGATCCAAATCAGGTCGACGGAGTCTGCCACATCAGCTATCTGTTGGGAGAGGGGATCTGATGTTGAATTGAAAGCTGACATTTCCTTTGTTGGAAAGAAAAGGGATTTGCAAATAAATTTAATCTTAATTACAATCAGAAATGTTTACTTGGTTTAAAGAGTCAATAATAGTTTTTATTAAAGAATTTTTAGCATTATGACTATAATTTTCTTAAGGGAGAAGTGGTAAAGCGAAAGGATCCCTATTAAATCAAAAAAATCAAATAAAGATTCCTTTTATATTAAAAAAGACAGAATGAGGAAAATAACTAAATAGCAAATTTTTCAAAAATGACTTTTTATATTAAGAATTACTTTGAAATAAAGAAAATGAGATAAAAATATTTTATAAATGCCTATGGGACCGAACTGATCAGAGGGGAATTCGCAGCTGGGTTCATTTTTTCTTTTTCCTTCGCATTATCCAAGAATCGAGAGGAGGCATCAAAGCTTTTTAAAGCTGAAAGTCCTGTACCAAAATGAAAAACTTTTGTGTTCTTCACGCATAAATTTTTGAACCCTTGAATGAACACCACAATCACGAAATAAAATATGAAAAACACGGAGGCAATGACATAAATCAAGGGGGTTAGCATAATAATCGAGATGAAAACCAATGAGATTTTCAAAAATTTTGAAGAAAGTTTCAGTTTAGTGTTAGCAAACATCACTGCGAAAATGCAAGGAGAAATTAAAAGCAAAACACAGCTCATGATGTAGATCAAAAAAAGGACAATAATTTCAAAGATTCTCAAAAAAATAAATTTGCAACAAGATTGTTTCTTAGGACTTGGATCATGCTCCTGCTTTTCAATGTCAATCATAAGAAAATTTATTCATAAATAATTAAAATTAATAAATTCCACTTAAAAATTGCATCATTAGAAAACAAACTCTGCATTAATATTAACTTTACACATTAAATAAACTAATTCTCATAAAAGCTTCCTCTCTTCATCTCAAATCTACCCTCCCCCCCAAAATCCCTTTCAAATTCTTCTTTTCCACCGGCGGAAACACATTCCAAAACATTAAAGTTTCATCTCCTGCCCCAGTCACAATGTTTTCCCCACATGGACTCCCCGCCAAATATAACACTCTCATTGAATGCCCCGTCAATCCTGCAATTCTTTCCATTTGAGGGCACTTCCACACATTCACCTGATTCAAACTATACCCATGAGTGCTCACAAGCTCATTGACATTTTTGGAATACATCAGATTACATACTTGAGAACCTGAATCTACACAATCTATCTCTTGAGAATTATGCAGGTTCCAAAACCTAATGGTTTTATCTGAGGTACCCCCTCCAGTTGCCAATATGTTAGTTTGATGTGGGGACCATGCCAACGCCTTGACAGCTGCTGAATGTGAGGAGAAACGGGCGAAATCCTTCTGTTGTCTTAAACTAAAAATGTTCACTTTGTTATCATTTCCTCCTGAGGCCAAGAGATTTTCGTCAAAGCTCCATTTCAACCCGCAGATCTCCTGTTTATGAGCTGTTATGCTGAATAGACTTTGTGTGCTTCTGATATCAGTGACAACTATTTTCTTATCTCTAGAGCCTGATGCTAATAAGTTGCCGTTCCATGCTAAGGAGCCGATCCTCATGTTATGACTCTGAATCTGAAATATGGGCTTACATTTTACTATATCATAGAGTCTTATTTCGCCTGAATTGTTCCCTAGAGCTATATAATGGCCATTTTGGCTCCAGGCGATGGCGCCTATATAATCTGTGTCACTTTCTAATTCAGTTATCAAATGACTCTTGTTGTTATAAGCCGACCAAGTATAAAGCTTACGATCTAAACCAATCGATAGGAAGTTCTCGCTTGACCAATCCAACAAATTTAGATAAAAATCATCACGAAGACCAGGGGCATCAAGCTGCTTATAAGGGTATTTAGGGATTTTTCTCATGATTTGGGGGATTTCATTTCCAATTTCCATAAATTTATGAGGGGACCAAGAGTCTGCACCTTCTTCAGTATTGAATCTTAACAATTTCGGGGATTTTTGTAGAGTCATGTTCGATTTCAAGAACTTGGAATAGCTTTGGGATGGCATCTGTGATCTGAAAGATGTGCTAGTGGAGGCATTTTCATTGGCATCAGAGAAATCTTTCATGAACATCTCATAAAGATCGTTGGTCACTATTTTAGTGGGGATAAACCTCCCAAGGGATCTTTTGTTTCTAGAGGAGGAAGAACGTCTGGGGGAAGAAGAATGTGAGATGATTGGGGAAGGAGGTGATTGGAAATGATTGATCCGATGGGGAGATCCCACTTTGAAAGTGTGTTGGTTCATGCGGGATTTGCTGAAAAATTAAAAGAGGCAGTTTTTTTTAAAAAAATTTAATTTTCTTGTGTTTTTTAATTTCAAGAAAAAAATTTATTTGTCTTTTTTTTGAAGCTCAGAGAAAAAATTGGCTGCGTCTTTTAAAAGAGAATAGGTTTCTTTATGGGTCAAATGAGGGAGGGGGTCTGGGTTTTGCAAGTTTTTTATAGAGTCTAATAAATTCTATTATAATAATAAAAATTATTAATATAAAAATAGGAATTCATTTACCAATAAGATAGTTTCTTTTTCTATTGAAAATTGAGGAGAGGCTCTGAAAATTTCTAGTTCTGAATTGAACTAAAGAAAATTTTTATGAGAAATTTTCAAAATATATAAATAACGAGATCATCACGATGAAAAATTGAATGTAAGAGAAAAAGTTTGAACAACAGGATCGATTCACAATAAGCGAAGTCAAAAAGTCTTTGCTTTAGAAGTTATGATGGAATATGATCGGAAAATCGAACCTGGAGTCTTCGCAAAGAAGCAAAGCTTCTTTCTAATAAAATCAAAATTTTATATAACATGATTTTTCTGATTAATCACCCATTTTTTGTTTTTTATTTTGCCCAATATATCATCATTATATTGTTGAATGAGCAGACTTTTATGAATTATAGCTATGTATTAATAAGATCAAAAGAAATTATCCTTATTACTCACGTTTATAAATTTCAGCGAAACTTTTTGTCAATACAAACACAAAATTTTTAGTTTTATTCATATTTTCTCTAAAACTTCTTAATATCCAATTAAAAAAGCGCAGAAATTTCCTGAAAATAAAATTTCTTATTAAAATTTCATTTACATTCCCATGAATGAAATGCCACATCCAGACAACATTTCCCTTGCTGCCAAAGAAGCCCTTATTTCTCTGAACAATTGCAAGGGGATCCTTCATAAAGGCAGCCCACAGACCTTTCTTTTAGAATCCATCTGTTATAAACCTTTAATTACAGCCTATCCCATTTATTCCTCGCCTCAAAAAAGTGCCCAACATTGCAATTATAATTATTACAATGGAACTGCTAATTTCAATCAAATTTCTAATGAATTCAATGGATTTCATGAACAAAAGGTCGAAAGAAACAATGTAGAGGCTTTTTATCAAAATGGCTTGGGTGGAACTGTGAAAAAGCAAAGGCATTTTTCTACAGATTTAGAAGAAAGTCCAGAGAAAGTGAAAAAAGAAAGGAAGGACGATAATTTCCAACCCAAAGAGGAAGTGATGAAAATAATAAATGAGATCACAACTTTGAAAAAACCAATTGAATCTGAAAATCATGAGAATATCCAATCCATGGGAGAAAAAATAAAACCCAAGAAACCTGTGATGAAAATCGTCAATGAGATAATGAACGCGAAGAAAAATGAAACTTTTAATAAAAATCCTGAAAATTCTGAAATTGAGGGTCACACCCTAAGGAAAGAAGGGGGTTCAGTGGACAACAGTGTGATGAAAATCGTCAATGAGATAATGAACGCGAAGAAAAATGAAATTTTTAATAAAAATCCTGAAAATTCTGAAATTGAGGGTCAGACCCTAAGGAAAGAAGGGGGTTCAGAGGACAACAGTCCTGAGTTTAATTTTTCTAAGGCCAAGACTCAAGAAAAAACCAATAATAATCAAGATGAATCAACTAAAAGTGTCGATCATAACACTATTAAGAAATTATATGAGGATGTAGCTAAAAAAGACATTCTCTCAACTGTTGATAAAATCATTAAGTCAGATGATCTCATTCATCAAAGCCATGAGAAAAGCTATAGTTTTTCAAAGGAAATTCCTCAGGAAGAAGATGAAAAGTCTAGCAAGGGGCACATAAGCAGTCATGCTGAAAGAAAGCTTGATGAAACTAATATCTTATTGAAAATTTATCAACAAAACACCATAAAAAAACAACAGACTAATGGCAAAAAAACAAAGAAAATGATAAAAAACAATAAAAACACAAATTCTAATAAAAATCCTGACGTTTTTGAGGTTGCAATCTCGAAGAAAAGAACCACAAATTCTCAACATTCAAACCAAAAGCCTGAAAACACAAAAAATGCACTTTTCATTAATGAACTTCAGACAGATATGAAGCAAAAACAAGAAAGTGAGAAAAAAACAGAAAAATCAATAAAAAACACAAAAACCAACTCTCTTGAGAAAACCACCTATCAACCAAATCAACAACCAGGAAAAACTGATGATTTAAAGGCAAAAGCAGATGTTTGCCAAATAGAAAACCGACCAGTCGATGAGTTTAGTAAGGAGATTTTGAAACTTTTGGCTGAAAGAGATCGCGTTTGGACCCAAAACCGAATCCGAGCTATTTCCGCTTGCAAAGCGTCGAAAGAAGAAATGCAAAAACCCAAAAATCTTAATAAAAAAAGTATGAAAACCAACAAAAATCCAGATAAAAACGCCTCCACTCCTCATAGACCTGAAAGGGAAATTAGAGAAAAAGTTTGGAAGAGTCAAGTGACAAGGGAGAAAAAAAAGGGGGGTCAAGATTTAATGAAGAATTCGAACTCGATTGGGAAACCGGCATTAAACCCGATGAAATTGTTCAATATTTTGAACAAATATATTCATATTAAAAGTTGTCCTTTGGGGCATAATTAATGATTTTTTTACTCATATTTATTTGATTTGTTTTTATTTTCCAACAAACTTTTTTTGTCAAATAATAAAATTTGTGTTTTTTTACTTCATTAAATCTTTACCCCCCTTTTTTTCTCCCTTGCCACTTGACTAAAAATAGAATTTTGAAATTTTGGATCTTATGCTTATTTTTTTTTTTTATAATAAAATCATTTTTCTTGTATTTTTTTTTAAAATTTATTTCAAGGTTTTTTAATTGCAAAATAATTCTGAGTTCCTACAAGAGTGTTAGTGTTGATTTGTTTTTATAAAGAACTTCAAAAAATCAATACTATTATGCAAATTTCATAAAAAAAGAAGTAAAATGAATATTTAAAACAAATCAAAACTTCTCAAGGGATTTTAAAAAAAAAATAATTGTTTAAATGGGATGGGACCAATATTTTCTGATTTAAGTTTTATTTATTTTTAAATTTTTTGTTTTAGTTAACAAACATCCGATAATTAAAATTCATTCCAAATTTACGGCCAATCGCAAGATGTGATTGCTTGATTCCAAACTAACCCAGCTGGGCATTGAATCAGGACACCAACTCCATTCGCACATTGATTGAATTGGGTTGGATCAGTTTCATCTGCCCAATAAGTGCCTTCAGTGCATGGGGGTGGTGTCCAATCACAATATAATAAAGCTTGATTCCAAAAAAGAGTAGCAGGAAAACATTCCACCAATAGAGGGGTTCCAGCATTACATTGATAATATGAGTGGAGATCATCTGGGTTTGGCCAAAAGTCACCTTCAGGGCACAAACTTTGAAGGAATCTTGGAGAGGCATTTAAGCAAAGGACCAACGAGGCCAATACAAGAAGAGAAAAGATGTTCATTACGATTATATAAGAAGAAGAGAAAGAGATTATTTATTTTTCTGAAAATTACAAATTTTTAAAATTCGTTTGGAATTTATCGTCGCCTTTGGGAAAGTGCAGTTTAAAAATAGTGTTAGTACCTGATGCAGTAGAGAAAATTGTCATTCAAAAAAAATTTGAAAACATAAATTATGTGTTTTACTGAATTTTAGTTTGAAATCGTTGAGCATAGCACTGCACTGGAACTATTAAAGCGTTTTTTTACCTTGAAATAGCTTATAAATTTATTATATTGTTATTTTTTTTTTCCAAAAAAATGGTTTTTTAAAATGGATTTTGTGTTCCTACCTGAACAAATTTACCTTTAAATAATCATGGAGAAATCTATTTGAATGAAATTAAAATATTTTTTGGTTTTAATTATCCATTTCAAATTTTGGGTTTCTAAAAAAAAGAGATTTGCATAAAAGTCGGAATTTTTTAAAGCACAAGAACTTTATTTAAGTCTACTTTAATATAAGCCTTTTTTTGAGACAAAAGCTAGCATTTTCCTTATTTTCTCACCACTAACTTATAAGGCACTTCTTTTTTTGGAGGTATTTTATTTTTTTCCTCTTAATTTATTTCCTTTTCCTGGCTCTGGGATTTTATTGACTTTTGAAGACAAAATCGATGATCATATATTCGATTTTGAGCACTTTGCCATAAATCTGGCTCTCTTTAATATAAATCACACCTCCCCACATTAAATTATTGAAATTTTTGGCGAAACATTCTTCATTGATTTTGAAGACCAATGAGGCCAATAAAAGAAAAAAAAAACTTCTAGAAGGAATTTAAGTAAAAAACTTAGAAATTAAAAAAAAAAATTCTTTTTTTGTATTTAACTAAATTTTGTTTTTGTTATTTATGTTAACTAATATACTATAATTCCTATTCATTTGAAACTTATGGTGTTGGTGAGGCAGGGGCAGGCCAATCGCAAGCTGTGATTGCTTGATTCCAAACTAACCCAGTTGGGCATTGAATCAGGACACCAGCTCCATTCAGACATTGATAGAATTGGGTTGGATCAGTTTCATCTGCATAGAAAGTCCCTGTTATGCATCCTGATGGGGCGGCGGCTGGCCAATCACAATATTGGGCTGTTTGATTCCAAACTAAGCCAGTTTGACATTGATTTAAGACGCCAACTCCATTCACACACTGATAGTATTGGGTGTTATCATTTGGATCTGCCCATAAACTGCTTTCTACACAAGAGGGTGCGGTCCAATCACAATATAATAAAGCCTGATTCCAAAAAAGAGTTGAGGGATAACATTCCACCAAGAGAGGAGTTCCTTCATTACATTGATAATATGAGTGGGCATCATCTGGGTTTGGCCAAAAGTCCCCTTGAGGGCACAAACTTTGAAGGAATCTTGGAGATGCATTTAAGCAAAGGACCAAAGAGACCAATACGAGAAGGGAAAAGGTTTTCATTACCGTTTTATAAGAAGAAGAGAAAGAGATTTTTTTTTTCTTTTGGATATTATTTTTTTCGAATAAATTAGGAATTTATAGTCGAGTTTGGGATAAAACTAAACAGTTCGGGAATATTCTGACAAATTTGAATTTAAAAATTTTTTGAAATTATATAGATTATTACTTCTAGAATGAATTTTTGTTTGATAATCTATGACGACACCTAATAAAGGCGTTTTTTTGATTTTTGAAATAAGTTTATGATAAAGTTTTGGTTCAAAAAAAAAATGATTTGCACTGGTCTTTCCGAACCATGAAAATTTTTACCTTTTTATAATTATGGAGAGGAAAATTCTCATTTGAAAATTAAAACATAGAAAAAAAAAAATCAAGTGGTTCCATTATTACTCACTTTTAAAAAGAATTTTTTAATTTATATGTTACCATTCCCATAGTGACATTATGGTAGTCTATCATATCATATTTTTATCATTTTTTTCTTTTCTATATATGATGAAGACTGATTTAATAGTTTAAATTTGGTCTCTATAGATAATTTTTGACTTTTGAGTATAAGCATAAGTATAAAGTTTTGACTTTTGATTCCTTGAATTTTTTCCGGATTTTAGTTTCAAAAACTGTTATGTCTCTTAAAGACGGAAAGAGAGAAACCGTTTTTTATTATTATAAAAATTCTTTTTGAAAAGTGATATGGAAAGCAAATTTGCATTTTAAAAAAAGGTGAATTTAATTCCAAAATGAGTTTTAAAATTCATTCAAATGGTGTCTTTCTTCTCCATAATTATGAAAAATTAAAAAGTTTTTAGGCAGGAAAAAACCAGTTCAAATCCTTTTTTTTTGAAAAAAAAAAAATTTAATAAAGTTCTAACCTATTACAAAAATAAAAAAGCATTTATTTTTCAGAAATCACTATCATCACACTCCCAAATAATTTTTTATATCTTTCAAAAATTATTTGATTAAATATCGTCATAACTGTTTCGTCAACTTCCCCAAACCCGACTATAAATTCCACATTAATTCTATAAATACAATCTCCAAAAAAAAAACATCTCTTTCTCTTCTTCATAATGAACACATTTTCTCTTCTCTTCTTGGCCTCCATGGTCCTTTTCTTAAATGCTTCTCCCAGATTCCTTCAGAGTTTATGTCCTCAAGGTGACTTTTGGGCAAACCCAGATGATGTCCATTCATACTATCAATGTAATGAGGGAACTCCTCTCTTAGTGAAATGTTATCCTTCTAATCTTGTTTGGAATCAAGATGCCTTATATTGTGACTGGGCAATCCCCTCTGAGTGTGCCGAAAGTAGTTTATGGGCAGATCCAGCTGATCCCACCCAATACTATGAATGTGTGAATGGAGCTGGAGTCTTAATGCAATGTCAAACTGGCTTAGTTTGGAATCAAGCTGCGTTATATTGTGATTATCCAGCCAGCACAGCGTCATGCACAGAAAGCACTTTTTGGGCAGATGAAGCTGATCCAACTCAATATTATCAATGTGTCAATGGAGCTGGTGTCTTGTATCAATGTCAAAGTGGGTTAGTGTGGAATCAAACCATTTCAGCTTGCGATTATCCAGCCAGCTCTGGATGCACAGAAAGCACATTTTGGGCAGATGAAGCCGATCCCACCCAATACTATCAATGTGTGAATGGAGTTCCAGTCTTAAATCAATGTCAAACTGGCTTAGTTTGGAATCAAGATGCCTTATATTGTGATTACCCAGCCTCTGCAACTTGTGTAGAAAGCACTTTTTGGGCAGATGATACTGATCCAACTCAATATTATCAATGTGTTAATGGAGCTGGCGTCTTGAATCAAGCCTGCCTCAAATCCATAAGTTTAGAATATCTTGGAATTATTCTATATTAGTTAACAAAATAATTTTTTTTTGAAATGAAAAAAAAAAAAAACAGAAATAATTTTTTTTTTTGTTAATTTAAAGGTTTTTAATAAAATCCTTGTAAAAATTTACATTTATCTGCTTTACCCTGGATTTTATTTTCAAATATTAATTTTGCCTTTATTAAAAAAGATCGAACAAAATTTAAATATTAATTTTGCCTTTATTAAAAAAATCGAACAAAATTTTTTTAAATGTGACAATAAAAATTTATTTTTTATTCTTTTTTTAAAAAAAATGTTTTATAAAGAGAAAAAAAATTATTAATTGCAAAACAAAAATCAAAAAAATCGTTTAGAAATTTTTATTCAAACAGGACTAAATGCTTTTCTTAATAAAATTTTAAGTCAAAGATTCAAAAAATCTATTTGAAACTTTTTACTTTAATACCTCAGAAATTAAAAAATGTAAAAAAATGAACTCCTCATTTAATCTCGATGATCTAATTCCTTCTTACTTAAATAATCAGAACTCCATTTCTCCAACTACTTGTTGCCCTTTTTTCACGCAACAACTCTTTTATAGACATCAATATTTCAATGACCAGACTAATATCTCTTTTTCGCAACAGAAACAAAGGGATCCCGATAACTTCTCAAATTTCGAAGAGGTCATTCGAGATCAGCTTTTAGCCCCAGAACCAAACATGAACGGTCGAGATTGGTTAAATGACATTGATATTAATAAGTTTCAATATATAAAAGATGATATAAACTATGGGTGCTTTGGAGAAATCTCTTATGATGAAATGGCAATCGCCAATTTTGAGTTCATTCCTAATCCCTTCATGGAACTCAGAACGCCAGAACCAAAGAAAAAGAGGTTATGGAATTTGACAGAAGAATTCTTTGTTCAGAATCCCATCAAGGAATCTTTATTTTTTGACGAGGAGATAATAAATATCTATATCGGTTATATTCCAGTTTCTAAAAAAAATGATTTTGATGACTTTTCAAAGTTTGAAGAGGCAATTGCCGATGACCTAGAACCAAAGAAAACACCCTGTCCATATAAAGTTATTGATAAGTCTCACTCTTTTGATGAAGAAGTGACAGAACTCAAACAAAACAATTTAACCAATTCAAGTCAATCTAAATTGTTTTCAAAGAAATCAACAGTCCTTTGTAATGAATTAAAGGAGAATAGTGAAGAAGAAGAGAAAAAGTTTGAGTTCTATAAAATTGATAAGGAAAATGAATCATTGAATAATAATTACTCACCCAAAAGACCAAGTGACACACTTTTAACACCTAAACAACTGGAATCGAAATCATTTCAGCCGAATCTGCTACATAATTGGTTTCCTCAACAATCTCCTCCGAGGGAGCTAAATGAAACAGTTTTTTGGCAACAATACGAGGAAAATGATGAAAACATCAAAATGCCAAAGGGAATGAATTTTGTAACTAAAACAATCAAAAAACCAAACAAAAAGCAGACAGTTCCAAACCCAACGAAACACATACTTACCCTAAAAGAAAAAATGAAGAAGCTTCCTTTTGATATGTTGAGATCTACTTTTGATAATCTATTCAAAGACCATGTGTTTCAAGGAAAATATTACAATCAATGTCCTGTTTTGAAAGGGAAAACACATATTGAAGAGTTTGAAGAGAAACTCAAAAATTTCCAATACATTGATTGGAAGATAGTAAAGGACATATGGCAAAAAAAATGGAAAGATGATCCAACCCAGATTTTCAATGTGGCCTTAACCCAGGTCACTATCTGTTTTCTTAATGATGAAGGTGGACCCTCAAAATGGATACAAGAGAACAAGCATAAATATGAGGTATATAAAAAAGTATACAGATTCGTTCTCAAAGAGCTTATCTTTGCAATAAATAAAATTCATGGTGATGGAAAAGACCCAAAATTGTTTAATCTTTCATGGGATTTTGAAGAGGATGGCATTTTGTCGAAGACGAGTGCGGAAAAATTGGAATTATTTCATAGCTTCATAGATAAAATTTATTAGTGAAACAATATTTATAGAAGGTAAATTTAGCATTATGAATAATTAAAAAAAAAAATAGATTAGTGATTAAATAAAAAAAAATAACTTGAAACTTCAACAATATGTCTACATATTCTCAATACTCCCAAAAAAAACAAAAGAAAAAGATCGACGAAAACAAAGGCTCGGCTCTTCACAACCTCAAGGAGCTTGAGCCGACTGGCGTCTTTGATATTTCCTTTTTCACCAAACCTCCCAATTCCAACAAAATCCCAATCCATCCTGAAACCCTCGCCAACGCCTTCCGGATAATTGACCCTTATAATAACAGACCTAACCACAGTCGTAACGAAACGAACGCTTCCGGCACTTTAAATAAACCTCATAATCATGAGGCAACAGTGAAACCAGATGATGTGAGCCGATATAAATTGAATTTCGCAGAAATGAAACGACGAATACAAATTATCAACCCGAACTTCCCAATCAACGAATTGGCTTTGTTTACTGGTGGGAAGCCGGAGATCATGTTTAAGGAATTATATGAATTATTACAAGATAATGAGATAAATGAGGATTTAGATCCTTTGAATGAGGCAGTGGGGCTTTTATTGGATAAAGAGGGTAATTTGGATTTAGAGAAGCTAAAAAATACCAGTCAGGCGTTGGGATACCCTACTTTAGAGAAGAAAGATTTGGAAATATTAAAAGAATGCATTGATATTGACGGGGATGGGAAAATCAGCAAAAATGACTTCAATGAACTTTTTAAGTTTATGAACGGGAGAAAAAAAAATAATTAGATTTTGTTGAAAATGTTAAAATTTTTAAAGAAAATATTAAGATGATGATGACTTCGTTGCTGGCTTATTAAGACTGTTCTATTAATATTAAAAGAGATTTTAGTGAAAATCGAGAAAAAATTTTACAGGCACGGTTTTTATAATCGAATTTTTTGAGATCTTTTTACTCAGGTTGAAGGTCTTATAAACTTTGTACACACCAGAAATTTTCTTGCCTTGAAATATTAAAAAAACATTTTTTTTTTTAATTAGAAAACAAATCAAACGAAATGGTATTTGTTTGGAATTCCCCTGTTGGGGGTTCAAAATAATCACTTGATCTTGGAAGTAATTCTCACCCTCCACATCCATCCTTTCTAAAGCATATGTAGTTGTGTCCTCCTCATTTTGATCTAATGAGAAATGTTGTGATCCTCTGATATCCACTTCTATTCCATGTAATTCCTTGGGATCCAACTATTTGAAGGAATTAGGAAAAAATTTAATGGCTAAAAACATTTTTCGGAATCTGAAAAAGGAAGAATTTTTTATCTTCGATATTTTCATTAGAGGGGCTCGGGTGCAATTTTTCTGCGGTTATTTCTTGGAAATTTTCTAAAGGATTTTTCTGCGTCTTCATGTTAAAAATATTTTTTTTTCCAATTTATAAATTTCCTATTTTTTTTAATTCATGTTAAAAATCATTTTGATTTTCAAAATTATCAATTTTTTTTTCCGCCCCATAAAAATAATTTTTCAAGATGTTTGACTATTTTTTTCCTTTTTTTTAATTTCCTGAATAAGTCCCTCCACATCAATTTTGCCGCTTTTCTTTACCTCCTCCAATAACGCCACGGCTGCGTAATAATTCTTTTTCACCTTCCCATCATTGCTCCCCTCATAAAACATCTTGGCAGCATTATAATTCGAATGTGCAAAGCCATGTGCTCCCGCATGTTTAAACCAAGCCAGCGCCTTGATTGAATCATATGTGCATAGTCTTCCTTCCAAATACATACATGCTAAATTATGCTGCGCTTCAACTACCCCCATTTCCGCTGCTTTTTTTGTGTAATAGAATTCCAGCTCTGGGCTCTTGCCATCTATCATACCATCTTTATAACTAAAACCAATAAAAATTTTAAAAAAATGTAATTGATCTTGATAAAAAAAAAAAAAAAAAAAAATACAATTGAGCCAAACGAAAGAAAGCTTGTGGGGAATCTTTTGATGCTGCTAGAGAATAACATTCAAATGCATATTTTAAATCGATTCCTCCTGGGATATCCCCAGTTTGCGCCATTTCTCCGAGATAATAAAAGGATTGCCAGCTTCCTTTGCCAGCTGCTTCGTTAAACAGTTCAAATGCCTTCTCCAGCATTGCCTTCTTGTTTTTTTTCTCTTTGCCAGAACTCATTCCCATTGCAACTTTATAGATTTCCTTAGCGACTATATGACAGGCGAGAGGTTGGCCATTTTCATATAGAGTCAATAGTTCTTCATTGCATTGTTTAAAAGCATCTGAATTTCCATTTTGGATCGCAATGAGTTTCTGTAGGTAAAGCTTGCAGAAAATCACTGAGGAAAGGAGGTCTGGATTGTGTTGGGCGTTTTTCTCAGCGGTTTGTATGCAAAGGTTCATTAGAAATTCGTTCCTTGGGGAATCTTTTTCGTTTTTATATGAAAAACAATTGATTAAATTGATAAATTACTTATGCTGCCCACAAAACTCTCGATTGCCATCTCACATAGTGTTTCACTTCGAACTGAATTCAATAGAGCTCGGATATTGGGGTTTTCAAATGATTTGACTATAGTTAGATGGATTTCTTTATGTATTTCGTGAAGATGCTTCATGAAAGTTTTTTGGTCGATTGAGGTCATGTTCTCAAGACTTTGCACCATGGCTGAATAGTCTGGGGGGTCTTGGCTGGAGGGGGAATCGTTTGGGAAATCTTTGGAGTTATAGAGACGACGCACCATGGCTGTGGGATCTTTTTCAGAGGAGAAATAACGAGGAAAGGATGGTTTTTTTAGAAAGGTGGCTAGCTTCTTGAACATATGAGGAAGTTAATCCATTTTTAGAGAAAAAATCCAAAACAAAAGACAAAATTTGAAAAAATGTTTAATGATTAGCCAAAAATATTAAAATTTTGAAAAAAAAATTATTAAAAACATTGAAAAAAAAATATTAAAATATTTGAAAAAATATCAAACATTTTCCAAAATAAAAAAAGATCCCAAACGATACTTTCTGACTCATAAATTTATTTTGTTTTCTCAACATAAAAGTACCTAAAAACAAATTCTTTCTATCAAATCAAATGTCATCTCCAAAACCAAAGCTTACCTTTACCACCTACGGGGTGGGCACCCCTCGTTACAAATCTTACCTGGCTCTTTCACCTACCGAGCTTCTTTTGCCTTTGGGTCCAAACCTGATCCTTTGGGATCTCAAGACTCAATCCAATCGTTTTCTATCAGTAACCCAAAGTGTCATAATGGTGATCCTACCTCTGGAATTATCTAAAGGTCTTGTAGTGACAGTTTCTTATAATGGAGAGATCACAATAGTAAATTTGCAGACTTGGGAAATTGTCAAAGAAATTAAAGCTCAAGGCTCCGCTATAAGAGAAGCCAGTTTATATGAAGGGATTTTGTTAGTGGTAGCTGAGGATTATAAAGAGTTCAAAGGGCTGACTGAAATTTTTGATGTTTGGAAGGGTGTTTCCAAAACCAGTTTGCGAGGTCGATTGAGATTTGGAGAGCTTTTAGATGAAAAGACAGTGTTTATTTTAAGGAAGAACCCATTGAATGAAGAAGAAAAGACAAAGGTCATGATGAGTGATCAGGATCTAGAGCTAAAAACCAGTTCCAAAGGTAACAAAAGTAAGAAGAAATTGTTCAATTATTATATGGAATTGCATGATATCTCAGAGAAATCAACAGGGATGCCGATAAAAACTGAACATTTACCTGATATTTGCGAAATTATCGCTGGTGCCCTTAACTCAAAAAGAGAGATCTTGGCCTTTCTTTACTCCAATCGAAAAATTGTATTCATCAATCCTTGGAAGTTAACCATAATGTTTTCTTTGAAAATTGCTGGAAGTGGAGCTATCATGAGTCTGAGCTTCTCTTCAGTTTTTCCTGAGGAATTGATAATCTGTCCTAAATCCGACACTCTTTTGAAACTAGATTGTTTTCATCTCAGCAAACAACCACCCCCAGAAATAGTCCTTTTAGATGAAATCAAGCCGAACACGGGATTTTCCTTGGAAACCTATAAAAACTCTGAGGCTTTTTCAAGTGGCAATTACATCGGCTTCCATACTTATGATTGCAACAAAAGCAGATTTTCCTATATAACCTATAATAGTGAGGGTCTTCATGTCTATAACTATCAATCCAAGAAGACTACTTCCCTCCAAATATCTAACATAACTCATTGTGGGGTGGCGTTGAACCCAGAAGAGACTCTGGTAGCCACTGGTGATTTCCTTGGTAATGTCTTGATATTCTCAACCACTTATATTGGGTCAGAACCAATATATATTAGTAATTTCGGAGCGGCAATCCGCTCATTAGCTTGGGGACCATCTATTCCTACATATCTTCTAGTTGGTTGCATGGACGGGACTGTTTACCAATGGAATTATACCGATCTCACATCAATGCCTGAAGTTCTTAACCCTGGGATACCAGGTAGTATCACATGTCTCAGTGTATTAAATGTAAAAGATGCTGAGTTACTCATGACATCCTCAACTGATGGATTTTTGGGTTTATATATAAAGGAACAAAATGACATTAATTTCAAGATGATGTATTCTTTCCAAGCACATGCTCCGCAACAAGACCATCATGATAAGGAATCTTTCGGAAGTTTGGGTAAATTTGCTGAGGTATGGTCTAATTGTTGGAATCCTAGATCCTCATTGAAATCCTTAATGTTCGCTTCTTGTTCAGAGGATCAATGCTGCAAAATTTGGGAAATGACACAAAGGAAACCAAAGGAATTAGCGATTTTGACTGGACATACCAAGGCAGTGACATGTGTGGATTGGCAGGAAACAGAGCTTGGGTTCATTTTGGCCACATGTTCAGATGATAGAACCATGAGAATTTATGAGTGGATTGAAGAAAAAAGGGAGATGCAGTTTAAAATGGAAATTGTGATAGATTTTGTTAAAGAATGGTTCACCTTGACCTATATGGGATTAGAAAAAGGGGGTAGACGGGTCGCTTGTGCAGCACAGAATGGATTTTTGTTTGTGTATGATTTGAAGAAGAAGGAGTTTGAATTTGCTGAAAGAGTCCATTTGGGAAGCATTGAAGGGTTGAAATGGGGAGAAAAAGGGAAATTGGTTACATGTGCTGCAGATTTAACGATTCAGGTGACAGAAATAAGAAGAAATT
>Ga0302186_10001541_pt1 | contig 18971 bp, 19 predicted proteins | sample II_Bog_E1_2_FD_198782 | JGI IMG/M metagenome (GOLD analysis project Ga0302186, IMG submission 198782) | Peat permafrost microbial communities from Stordalen Mire near Abisko, Sweden - II_Bog_E1_1 | ecosystem: Environmental > Terrestrial > Soil > Wetlands > Peat | place: Sweden: Abisko...
AACTTTTTTGAATTTTTTATAAAAAATTGATTTTTCTTTAATTTTTCTTAAAATGGATATTCTTCACAAAAGGTTTTGAAAATTTAATAAAAAAACTAAGTCTTTTTTCTTAAGAAATATATGAATTTTAGCTATTTTTTGCTTTTTCTCGGTCACCCCATTTAAAACCAAACAACACAGGGAACCATTTCGAAACACTGCGGCATATTGATCTGTTTTATTCCATTATTCATTCGAATTCAATGGAAAATTAACATCATTGCCACGATTCATGTGTTTGGAAGATCTTTTTGCGATTACATAGCTCGAACACTCTCACTTCGAAGCAAAGAATACATTATGAATCCTCCAATCGTTTCTCTTGAATTGTAATTTCGCACCAGGCAGAAATTCTTTACTTTATTATATAGGCCCAATAATCATCATTAATATTGCTATGATGGTAAATGCATGGAAAGCTGACAGAGCTCAGGGACGCTTTAAAATTATGTTTAAAGTGATCCAGAATCATGCACCGGGCATGCACCGGGCAGGTCGCATTCATGTTCCAATGCATATATGCTAGTTTAGCAAAACTATGGTAAAATTTTCATATAGATTTTTTTTTATTCATTATTTTTCAATTTCAATCATAGATTCATGATGAGGAGCTCAAAACTAAGAGAAATATGTGGTTGCATCGTCTTGGAGGCGTATATAAATCGAGATAAAATTTTTGCCCTGCTTTAACATTTCGCCATTAATTTATAAATTTTAATTAATATAGAAAAAAAAAAGCAAAAAATTTTTGATTTTTTGATTGGTTCATTTAAAAATGAAGAAAAAAAAAAGCACTCCAAAATATATTTAATTCAAAAAAGAGATTTTTCTAATACATTAAAAAAATGTCTCACAAAAAAAGAAAGAAAATACCAGAGCATGCACCTCCTCCCAAATCCATTGGAGTCCCAAAGCAAATCAATAACCTCTACTATGACCGCCTGAAGAAAAATGAGCTTGTTTATTTGCCGATGATTGAATATGCTTGCAAACTTGATAGCCATCTCGATCTGTACAATCAACTCCTCACAGAAAAGTTATTTTTGCCAGAGGAACGCTGCTTCACAAAGGAATGGGCCCATGTCTTTCTTAGGGGTGACAAGGACTTTTTACCAATTGAAAGCGTTGCTCCAGTCAAACCAATATACAATGAAGATCTGAATTGGGATCTTCTGAAAGGTCTCATGAATGAACCCACTACAAAACGGTATTTCCATTGGATCGAAACACAAAATGCTGAAATTCGACCAGACTATCCTTATATCTACCGTGTTCTCGCAACTGTGCATGAGAAATTTCACGAATATATGCTGAACCAGGGTGCAGGAATCTTCATACACCAAGACCGACTTCAATGGCTGAGAAAATTACCATCAAAGGAGCCAAACGGAAGATGGGGATCAAGGCGGTGATTGATCGACCTACTGCTGATAAAATCGAAGATCATTTGTTGGAGATGAAAACAAATGGTCTTTTCACCGAAGAGGAACTTCAAAATTATCGAAACAGTCTACAAAACAACATCGACATAAATATCAACAAAAATCTCTACAGATTTGCCGATGAAATCAAGGAATTCAATAGAACATTGCACCTCAAGAGTAAAACAATTCATTGATTGTTAATTACCTTATATTAGGCTCGTGACAATTGATAAGTACCTCCAAAAACGAACGAACTCAACGATACAAGAAGTTTTAAGGGAACAGGAGCACTTGCAGAGTTGGCACATAAAATCAGAAAAAGAAACGAAGTCATTTCATTAAACAAAGCATTGGTGCCCAAAACTAAAGAACCTTTACAAGAAGAAGGCACCAATATTCTGTTCAATCAACAGGATTTCCTACCACATGATAGAGATCAGATAAACTTTGAAGAGCAGCCGAAGTCTCCTCAAAACAACTCCAGCCAGGCAAGCTTTGAAGAAGAGAAACCAATTAAAAAACAGAAGCTTGAGCATGGATCCAAATTGTTGGAGAAGGAAAAGGACAAAACCGAAGAAAGCAAGATGGATGTTGAAATCAAAGCTCAAGCTGAAAGACTGCTCACTCGTTCCATGAAGAAAAAAACAGAGGAGAATAAAGGGTTTGGGCAGCTCATAAAGAAAGCGCTTGGATTGGAGAAATATTTGCAGCAAAACGAATAACTTAAAAAAACCTCTTTTTATTGACTTTTATTTTAATACTTAAAAAATTTTTAAGTGGGTTTGGTTTTGGCTATACGGTAGTTTATATTTTACAATATTATTATAAAAGCTCTAGAGCAAAAATTTAGAAAAAAAGCTTTTTTTTCAGAATTAATAATTTAAAACTTCAAATTTATATAAAATATTCCATGAATTTTTCTATTAAATTATTGCTTTTATTCCTTGCTGTTTTTGGTTTCATCTTTTTCATGAAATCGCATTCCGAATCATCATTTGACTGTGGGATGGCTTATAGTGATGGGAAACCTCTCGGAAATGAGCAATGTGTCAAAATCGACGGAAGCCCAGTTGTTGTTCAAACAGCAGAAAAGTATTATGTTATGAGGGATGCAGCAAAGAAAGATGGGGTAAATTTAAGCATTAATAGTGGATTTAGAACCTATGAAGAGCAAGAGTATTTTTATAATTGTTACCTTACAAAAAGCTGCAATAATGGGAATTTTGCAATGCCGCCCGGGTACAGCAATCATGAAAACGGGATAGCTTTGGATATTAATTATCACGGACCTAATTATGCATGGCTTTCAACAAATGCAACAGAGTTTGGATTTGTAAGGACTGTGGAATCTGAAAAGTGGCATTGGGAATATAGACCAGGATCGAAATGCAATGAGTTTGTCAATTATACTTGCAATTAAAAAAAAATTAAAGTCAAAAAACAATGCGATGAAAAGGAGAGAAAAAAATAAAATTAAAAATATTTCATAGAAACTAATTTTGGTTTTCTTATTTTTACAACATTTTTCTTAAAAAAAAAGAAACGGAAAAGTTTGAATCCTTAAATTTTGATGAGATAGAGGATCTTCGTTTTCAAATGTTTTGATTTACAACTTTATTTGTTTCGTTAGTGTTATAATATAAATATGTATTTTTATTTCTGAAGTTTAACGCTTTAGGGGCTTAAAATTAAAATTAAAAACAATGCCATATTTTTTTTGGCTAAAAACATAAAAATTTATTATTGAATGAGACAAAAGATAAAAAAATTTATAAGCCACTAACGCTTTAAATGACCGTTATTTCTACCAAATAGCTTATCTGTATAAATTAGCAATGGGTCTCGTGATTACCTTTTTTCTGCGTCTTGGTTTTGGACAAATTAAAATTTCCGAATCTTCCAATTACTGAGATAATCCGAATTTCCGAATTTTCTGATTTTTCCGAAATTCGGAAAAAATAACTAAAATAATTCGGAAAAAATCGGATTATATATGATAATACAATTTTTTCTAAATTCAGTTAAAAACTAATAATTGTGAAAAAAAAAAAAAAAGTTTTTTTTTAATTAAAAGGAAATCCTTATAATAATACTATTTTCTAATGAGTTTCCATGAAAATTTTTAATTTATCTCAAGAAAATTAATTAAAAATATTCGATTTTTTTATTTTTTATTAGTCTCGTCTCTTTTTATTTCAGCCTGATAACCCGTTTCACCAATTCACTATAATTCTCGAACTTATGTGTTATAATAATGCAGGTCCTCCCCTTGCATATTTCCTTCAATTCAACCATTATCTGTCTTTCCAATTCTGGATCCAAACTTGAAGTCGCTTCATCTAATATAATAATCCTAGGGTTTTTCATAAGAACCCTCGCTAATATCAATCTTTGTCTTTGACCCCCTGACAAATTGCCCCCTTTTTCACTTAAAAGCGTCATATATCCTTTTTCTAATTTCTCAATGAATTCATGCGCATTGGCTATTTTCGCACATTTCATAGCGTTTTCCATAGTAACATCAAAGCCTTGATTCCCATATATTATGTTCTCATAAATCGTCCCCATAAATAATATTGGATCTTGGGTGACATAAGCGATATTTTGTTGAACCCATTCCTGATCCTTATTCCTCAGATCTTCTCCATCTATCAAGATCCTTCCATTTTCGATTTCATATAATTTGCATAAAAGATTCAAAAGCGTCGATTTTCCTGATCCACTTTCGCCCTCCACGCAAACGATTTCCCCAGCTTCGATTTTCATATTGAATTTATCAAGAACTTGTAGGTTTCTTTCAGGATAAGTAAAAGACACGTTTTCAAAGATAATTGCTGGAGCATGGTCTAGATGCTTCTGAGAAATCGATTCTGAAGGCTTTTCAATCAAATCCTTATTAAGATCATGTTTCATTTGCAATTTCGGGTTATTATAAACCTCATCTGTCTTTATAGTGCCTATTAAATCGAAAATCCCAGCATAAAGAGCTGTGACTTTAGTCAATTCAGTATAAACCACAATCAAAGATCGAAACCCTAGACCCACATATAAGGCATATATCGAGGATGTGAGCATCTCAGGATTGCCTATCCCTATTGAAACCAAATATGCCCCATAAGTCAAGATACAAATCAAAGAAACCTGCCCCAAACCATCAAGAACCCCATGATTTAAAGCCATATATTTTGAGACATTTCGCGATTTCAAATAGAAGTCATATAATTGATTTTCATAGAAATCTTTCTCTATTTTCTCAGTATTGCTGATCTTTATCAACTTTATGCTAGAAAGACGTTCATTAGCCAAAGCCCCTAATTTACTCAAAGCCTCGACTTCTTCTTGTTTCGCAGTTCTTAGCTTTTTCCCTATGACCTTCGAAATATATACTAAGAAACTCATAGTCCCAAGCGACATAAGAGTCCATTCTGGGATTTTTAGTATCAGATATAAAGACCCTCCTATTATAAAGAAAACCCCTCGAATGCCAAAGACCAGATCCACACTGATAGTATTACTTATGGCCGTAATATCATTGGTGATCTTATGAACCAAAGCAGCCACTGAAGTATTGGAACTATTGAAGAAACTATAGTTTTTCTTCAAAATCACTCCATAAACCTTCTGTCTTAATCTACAGGCTATACGATTGGCCAGATCATTGCTCACATAACGTCTAATATAGGTTATTAAGCCTGATAACCCGAAGACTGAGATCCATAAGGCTAGAAATCGTATATATTTGGCCGTGATATTATTGTTTTTCTGGGCTTTTTCTTCATTTTCTGAGGTTTTGGAAGCTTCTTTCTCGATTTTCTCATATTTCTCTGAGGTTAGGGTCGTTATTTGGCTAAGCGCCTGGGGAAATAACATGAAAATCGCACTAGAAGCGAATGTTAATAACGTCCCATAAATAAAGCCTTTGCTTTCTGGTTTGCAAAGATGGAAGATTTCAATGAATTCCTTATTGAGGAATCTTTGGAAAAAGGGCTTTTTAGGGATAGGGTCTTGTTTATTGGTGGAGAAACGTCGGAAAGGTTGAAAAATAGGCTTTTTGAAGGGTTTATTAAGAAATTTGAGCATTGAAAAGGGAAAGATTCCGCTAATGAATTAGCAAAAGATCTGGATTTTTATTGTAAATATACTTAAAAAAAAAACAGGGTTTTTAATAAAAATCGAAGTTTTTCTTCTTTATAGTCGTTCCCATGTTAATTTCCTCTTGAATGAGTTCCCTTTTATCCACATCCACAAAAAACCTAAAGAAATTATTGATTTAAAGACCTGAAAACTATAGAAATAGACCTCGTTTCTCGACAATAATAAGTCTCAGGCACCAATTTAATTATCATCCAATGAGGCATCTTTATAGTAGGAATCTCAGGTATTTGAAAATCCTTAGCAAAATATCCATATATGCATCTTAAAGTGGCTTGTGGAGAGACCTAAAAACATAAAAACCCTATATACTTCATAAAATCTATATAAATAAACAAGTATATATATAAATATCTATATAAATATACTCTATATAAATATACTCTATATATAAATAAACTCTATATAAATTTACTCTATACTCTTTATAAATATACTCTATATATATAAATAAACTCTATATAAATATACTCTGTCTAAATAAACTCTATATAAATATATACTCTATATATAAATAAACTCTATATAATATAAATAAACTCTATATAAATATACTCTTTATAAATATACTCTTTATAAATATACTCTTTATAAAATTTAAATAAATCAATAATTAAATACCACAATAACTGGTCCTTTAGCTCTTTCGATTTCAAAGATCACTGGTTCAATCCTTTGAATCAGATCTAAATAGCTTTCTCCTCTAGGAAATCGATAATTCAGCTTATCTTCGCATCGAGAATTATATTCTTCTGGATATTGGGTCTTTATCTCCTGAAAGGTCTTCCCATCGAATAACCCACAATCGATTTCATCTAAGATCTTCAAAGAAATCGGCTGAGTCCCAATATCAATAGAATTCGCGGTTTTGAGTCCTCGGATCAAAGTACTACAGAAAATCATGGGTTTTTCTATTGCGAGATCGAATTCCTTGCTTTTGGTTTCTTGATGGAAGAAATCATTGAGGATATCACAATATTTCAATCCTTTTGATGTGAGATTGGAATCTCCGCCTATTCGATTTTCGATATTATATGAGGTTTCTCCATGTCGAGTGAAATAAATCGGTCTAGGAAATATATGTAGATTCATGATATATTGCAGGATCTTCGATTGCAAATAACCATCTATATTATGGATTTCGAGTTCTTTGCCTATATTTATCAATTTCACGAAAGAAATGTCCATATATTCATCTTCATTCAAAGTCTCATAATAAGAACTTAGACTTTGTAATTTCGTCTTGAAATGTTTCGTGGCTTCTTCGCTATTGAATTCTTCGAAATCCGGATGTTTTATCTTAGCCTGCCGGATATTGTTCTCTATTACCTGTTCATCATCACAAATGATCTCTATCCACATAATCTATTATTATAGTAATTATAGCTCATTCATATATATTATAGATAAATTACATAGACTTTCTTTAATCTGGCCTCGAGATATTCCTTCACTTGGAATCTCCTTTCCTTTGTAGTATTAGAACCATCATATATCGCCACCTATAATAAAATTATATGCAATTTCATTAGTCTTTAGAAATTCTCATAGAGAATCTCAATTTGAGAATCTCATTAGAGAAGAGAGAATCTCATTAGAGAAATTCAAAAGAAATTCAAGAAATTCATTAGAAATTCATTGGAAATCATTAGAAATTAATTAGAAATCCAATAAAAAATTACATCCCCTCCATTTTCAAGGAAATCTACTAAGGCATCTAAACAATCATTAGCATAACTTTGTCTTTTCTCACTATATTCTTTCTATAGAAGAAACCCAGACTTTCTCTAGATAAAAATGAAAGAAATTACATTGGTGGGATCGAAATATTGTAAAGGCATAATCCCGATTTTGCTTTTTCGGAAATTCGCTATATTGAAAACATTGGCAGTATATCCGATCCAATTGAGATATCTAGCCAATTTCCTTGAGATAAATGTCTATAAAAGGTCTTTATCTTGGAAAAATATTAGAAAAAGACCTTTCCACGAGCCGGTAGCCCAGCCATGCAAATAACGAGCTTATTAGAATAGAAAAGTCCTTGCATGTAATTCACTGTTTTTTTAATTTTTTTTCCTTAAGTTTTTTTAAATAAAATGGCATTTCGCACAGAAAAAAAAGCCTTTATTAAGATTTATCTCTCCTTTCATCAAAAAACATAATTTACACGATTTTCTCTCACATTTCCCACATTTCAAGAGGTTTTCTAAAGGAAATCCAATACCGCACGTCTCACAGGGGAAAAGCTCATTTTCTGCATAAAATTCCCTGCAAATTTCACAATATTTGTTGTTTTCAATGTTTTTTTCAAGACTTTTATCACAATTTCCACAGACTAAATGTTCACAATTTTCATAATAGAACATACATTCGTTAATTGTGAGTAAATTAAGGCAAAAACTGCATAAGCGTTTAGAAAACATCGATTTTCTATAATCTTTTATGAATTTCTCATCACATTTCATACGAATGAAATATAGACTATCCGATGAACTATAGAAAACCACTGAAATCTCTTTAGAAATATTATTTCCTAGGCTTTTCTCCTTAGAAATATCATTAATAATGAGCCTTATTTGAAGAATATCCGCGATTTCTTCTAGAAAATCGAGGTTTTTCTGATCATCTAATGAAAAAATAGGGTTTTCCTCATAATTTGAACAGAAATCAATGAAATACCAGGTTTTTAATATAATCGCTAGATCTTCTTTAACCATTTCTTTGAATTTGGCTGTTAAAAGGTTAAAAAGCCTTGTTTTCAACGATAACTCCTTATTGAGGAAATCTGTAAGTTTATCTATTTTCTGCAATTTCAAGGCTTTGAGTATTGCTAAAAGGCGTTCGAATTCGTTTAAAGGGAAAAGATTGGCCAAAGCCGCGAAAATATCAGGAAATCCTGTGTTTTTATTCATATAATTATCAAATAGAAATACTTAAATTTCTAAGCGAAAATTCTTTAAATAATAAATTCTTTTATTCTAATTCCACATCTTCCCCGATTTCCCTTTGCCCATCAATCAAGACATTATTCGGTGATTCAGGGTTATCATGTTTCTCATTCTCATCAATCGGCACAGCACTATATCCGGCTTTATTCTGGGCTTCTTCCTTAGCCCTTTCATCCTCAAGCTTTTTATTTAAAGCATCAAAAGTATCATCCTCATTTTCATCTATCGATTCCAATTCATCAGACATTTTATAATATATAGCCAAAATCAATCTAACACAGTTGAAACGATTAGGGTAAGGGAAAATACGACCAGATATACCCAAATAGATAGTTTTTTCTTTACGCTATAATAGAAAAGGAAAGAAAAAAATTGGAAATTAAGATTAGGATTTACTAAATAGAAGGATTCCGCGTTTTCGATGATCAAAGAACGGATCTTTTCAGGCTCGCTATAATTGAAGAACATGGGCATGCCTAAGAACTTAAAGTTAATTGGCAATAATTTCTTCATTTCAACAATCCATTCCGCATATTTTTCCTCGAAAGTCCTTTTTAGTTAATTTTACTTGGATTTCTCAATTAGAATCCTTTTATTTACGATTTATCATATCTTTGAGTGTCCCTATATTCGATCATTCGAAGCAATAGTTCCAAATGTCTATTGGTTTTATCAGTCTAATTAGAATAATTAACAAAATCTATTTAATATCAAGACCTTATGTTTCCATTTGGTTTCCAAACCAGCCCCACTTCGATATTTACTGATTTGCATTTGAATTTCCTGCATAATATTGCCCATTTTCTTTGAACATTCCTCGAAAGTCATTGATGGACCGAAGCCTTTAGTTTCATAAAACACCCCAACATCCTCACGCCAGGTCTCAGTGCCATTCATTATATAAGGTCCCCATAAATGCTTTTCATTGAGATTATAGAAAATCGCAGCAGGATTCTGATTTTGGAGATTAGCCCAGGCGTTCTTATGATTGAATATGATCTATATATAAGATAAAATATAGAGAAAATAATAGAGAAATAAGAGAAAATAATAGAGAAATAAGAGAAAATAATAGAGAAATAAGAGAAAAAAGACCTCTAATGAAGAATAAGGGATATCAACAGTCTTGATCTTCTGATCATTTTCATCAAGAAAAACTGTGATCGGTTGGAGTTTTTGTTGATCCACATCCTTAGCTTCATCTTCATGGATCTCTTTTTTCCTCATCTCGAGGAAACCTGGTGGCTTTGCAGTCTTCCCATCAGTCTTAGGCTTTTTCATATCATTGGAAAGACCATATCTGGCCTGTTTCCGCTTTGATTGGGTTTGGAAAGCATTGGGCAGATCATTTATATCCATCAAGGCCTCTATTATCTCTACAGATTCATCCTTATAATTCAATTTGTTCTGTTCTTCTTCTTCGAGCTCTTTTTGTTCATCTTCTTCTTCGATTGCCTCGTTTTTCTTCTTCAAGGAACCCACTCCGAGGCTTTTGAGTGTGTTTTTCAAAGGCGAGAAATTCTTGATGTTCTTGAGGTTCAAATTATCAAGGCCGAAGTTTTCTTGAAATTTCTTTATTAGAGAAAAAAAAGAGTCTATATTCGAGATAAATACTGAGATCCTTCAATTTCTTGACGAAGATATTATCATCAGAAACCTCTTTATCAGTGTTATAAAGAAAAGTCTTGAAATTATCCTTTTCTTCACGTTTGATTCGACCTTTTAGCTCGTATTTCTCATTACGCATTGTTTCCCAAAAGGTCACGACCTCAAAGTTCCTATCAATAGTCATAACCCAACAATGAAATTCCCTATTAAAACCCTATATTCATCTAAAAAATTGTATAAAATTACGGCTTATTATATCCTATGGTGCCTAAACAAACAAAAACTCTATTGGAATTATTGAGGTTTTCCTTCTTAGAATTCTTCACAGGACCTGAAGGAATATCCTCTTGAGTCTCATATTCGCATCCCATGAACAAATTCGCTAATAAAATGCAATGATCTTGAATATTACCCTTCTTCAAAGTCAAGAGGAAATCAGAAGACATCCATATATCGCTGGTTTTCCTTGATTCATCGAAAAAGGGGATACATCGAACGAAATGGGCCATTTCCCCAAAGGTTTTCATCCTTAAATCGTTTTTCAGTTCCTTTTTTTTCTCATCATTCTCTATATTCAAGAGATCCGAAGGAAACCCTAGAAAAATCATAATTTCTCTGAATAATTATTAGAGATTTCTTTACTTTCCTCTATAGGATATCGACCCAAATATTTAGGAACCAAATGTTGTCTACCATATTGATCCTTCACATAGATATATCTAAGGAAGATCTTGGCCATGTCTTTCTCTAAAGGCATCTTCCTGAAATTCACCTTTATCATATTATCCCAATCGTCATATAATTGTGTCGTTCCATAATTGCCATCTGTGATATTTCGATTCACGACTTCAGAAATCGCTTTAGGAAAACGATCCCCCACGTCATATTTCAAAGTCCTTAAATCGACTTTATCAGGAATATCAGGGAAAAAACAAATCTGAGCCACTAATCGAGTATTAGGCGAAACTATAGCTGAACTGAAGCTTTTAGTTATTAAGGAAACCCGACACATTGATTTTATTTGACTTCCTGTATAATATTCTTGATAAACCTTTTCTTCACGAGTGGCTTTATCTAATTCTGAAAGCTTGAATTTCACATATCCGATACTTTCATTAGATCCGTCATCATTTTCGATCCAAAGATTAAAGACGATTTCACTACGAGTATTCAATTCTTCCTTTAATTGATCGATTTTCTCGTTTTTCTTATTGAATTTGCCTGGCAATCGAAAAACCAGCTCCTAATTGAATTTATTATAGAAAATATATAATATTTTTAATTATTATAAGAGAAAAACCTCATTGAAATCAGGTTGATTACTATCGAAGAAAGTCTGTGTGAATTTTTCATTGCCTCCCCAATTCACAGAAACAAAACAATCGATTTTATTTCGATCATCAGGAGCCATCACAGCTTCTACTCTATTAATCAAAACTATCAAATATCGTTCATTTTTCTTAAATCGAATAAGTTCTCCCTTTTGTTTAAAACGAGGCATATTATTCAAATTCACTCGACCTTCCACTGTTATATAGATCATATTCTTATCTTCTTGAAGAATTTCATCATCTTCATCCTCATTTTCACCTTCCTCGTCATTTAAAGACGATTTCTTATCCAAATCTTCGAAAAGCTCATCAATTTCCATGTTTTTCTCCATGATTTCATGTTCCTCATCATTTTCCCTATTATCGAGAATCGGCTTATTACTTCCATTATTCAGCTCTTGATTTTCCTTTTTGGAAGGCCCATCCCCCTTGAAATCTTTGGAATCATACAGTTTTATGATGGTTTTCAGATATAAAGTCTGAGAAATTCCTCTAAGAGACACAGTTTTCGTCACGGTTTTATTATTTGTCGCGACTTTTATTAGCAAAAAATGGTTTTCGAATTCATCTAAAGTTCCTCTGAAAAGAATATTGCCTTTTATTTCATCGAAACTGGGATTCGCGTTTCTTTTCACTTGGCTTGAATAGACTGTGGGTTCTCTTAATTCCTTCCTTTATATTTATTTATAAAAACGATTTCAAGGCCTTTTTTTTCTTTCGATTTTTACGTTCGCAAAGTTAATGACAATCGAGAAGTCAAAGGAGTTCCATCTTTTTTCACGAAATTGAAGCCTTTCCATTCAGAAAACGTGATTCTCCAATCCCAGATCTCTTGAAAATAGCCTGTGAAATAGACTCTTCCCAAGACTATAGAAAAGTATGATAAAAAGCATAGATTTCTAATAAAAAAAACTACCTTTTTTGCCCTGGCCTTGCATTTTTATAGAAATTGCTTTAGTCATACTATCATTAGCCACATTCGATAAGGAATTCGAATATTTCCCCATGAAAGAGTTCACTCTCCATCGATTATAAGACCAGGCCTGGATTGTGAGATTATCTTCTTCTAACATATCATAACTGGCTCGATATTCCTTCTCATAATTCACGTCCACATTCCTGCATTCCCCATGTTCCACAGCTTTCAAAAGCTCGCTTTTAAACCTTAAGCCTGAAGTCGTTTGGATATATTTGGTTTGACGACCCATTGCCGTCACAAAGACCTCTTTCTTGAGATCTTTCCCTATGATAAATTGAAGGAAAATCGTTAGGTAATCCTTCTGGAGATTATGGAACTTGATATCTCTGATTTTCACTGAGAAACGTCTTAATAAGACATTTTCGATTTCGTTGATTGCTGGAACTTTGACTTTAGTGAACTTCTTCTTGTTTTCTTTGGCTTCTTCTTCAATGGCCTTTTTGATCTCAGTGAGGTCCTTTTCCTCAAGGTATTTCTTCTCGGTTTCGGCCTTTTTCTTCTCTTTCTTACCTTCAGAAAGCTCGATTTCAGCTTTGGTTTTCGATTCCCCCGGTTCTTTGGATTTGTTATTGACCTTTTTGGGGTCTTGTTTTAATGAGGAAGGGTCGAATTTCACAGTTTTCTTATCTTCTCTCATGAATCCCGTTTGCTCTAATAAAAGATAAGGACTCTCTAAAGAGGATATAGATGGTAAAAAGACCTGGTTTTTCGTTAAAGGAGCCGAAATAATCATCTCGATCCATGTTTTTTTAAAAAAAAGAGATGTTTTTTCTAATATATTTATTGAAAATAAGGCTTTTTTAATGAAATGAGGCTTTTCATATGGAATTTATAGTAAATAAAGGTCCTGAAATGACAAGATTTATTAACAAAAATAAATCTCAGCAAAGATATTAAATTTAAAGACACTAATATCCCCTTAACAAGCGAAATTCTTCAAAGCGAAATCGTCACCTTCAAATCCAATGATGAATTCCGGAGATTCTATGATAATTGACGAAAAGCCCTCATTTAGCTTCAAATTAAAGCTGTTTTCAGACTTCCCTATAAATATTTCCTTAATATCCTTGATTTTCGCTATGATAATTAAAGAACATTCCCTAATAAAAAGTCCTTGAAATTATGATAATAAATAGTCTTTTTTTACTGGAGAAGTTCCTTATATTTCGGGTCTATCGTTTCGAGATCAAGGAAATAGTTGTTTTTATAGGCTTTCGCATTGAATTCATCATGAGTGTCGTTTAAGGTGAAACTCGTGTTTATTTGTCTCAAGATTAAAGGCGAATAAACGCCTTGAGTGACTGGAATGAAGACATATTTGGCTCCCACGAGAAGTCTTTTAAATAAAGAAAAAATATATAATTAAATAGAAAAGAAGCTTTTTTTACGAGGAATATTCTATAGAATCGAGGCCATTATTATTTCCTGCGTAATATTTCATTAGTTCTTCAGCTTTAATTTCCTTTAATGATCCTATTTGAGGACTTTTCAGATAAAATATGCTATTTGAAGTAAGTCCTTGAAGAACTTCTTTAGCTGTTTCACCCTTTTATAGGAAATATTATGACTTTAGATTAAATCTTTAAATACCTGAACATTAATAGTCGTGCTAGTATCGAGAATAGGAGACTTTTCGTCTTTAATTAGAGCTATTTCCTTAGTTAAAAGCTCAGAACTCGCTTTGAGGTCTAATATTTCTTTTGATAGACTTTTGATTTCCTCTTTATAAAGACTTTCCTGAAGACTCAATTCATTGAATAAGTCCTGGTTTTTATTCTCCTGAAAGCTTAAAAGTCCTGTTTTCTCAGCTAATTCCTTCTCAAAAACCTCGATTTTCTCGTTAATTTCAGCCAGATTTTCCTTTAAAAGGCTTAATTCCTCTTCTTTCTCATTAAAAGCCTCTTCTTTCGTCTTGAAGTCGGTTTTCAGTCTTTCAATTTCCCGTAGATTTTCCCTATCTTTTTCCTCAAAGTCTCTAATTCTCATAATCGAATCGTTATATTTGGCTTCTAAAGCCTTGATATTCAATTCGAGGTCTTTATTCTTCTGTTCATAAAGCTCCTGTTCAGCTTGAAAATGCTCATTAAATATTCTAATATCGCAGAGACTTTGATTCAATGAATTATAACTGATTCTTTCCTCATTCAATTGGCTTTCTAAACTTTCGAGATTCTTCTTCAAATCGCGATTTTCCTCTTTATTCATTGTTAAATCGCCTTTTAAGAATTCTACTTCTTGGCTTTTATTCTCTATATCCGCCTGCAATAAAGCGATTTGAGTTTCAAACATATTGATTTCCATGGTCTTTTTAGCCAATTCATCTGATAAAGAGAGCAATTTTTCCTGTTGTTTATCGATAGAAACTTGCTCGTAATGCTGTTTTTTCTCTATTTCATGAGAAATCTTCTGATATTTGCTTTTGAAACTTTCTTTTTCTAGTTCCAAAATCTTCAAAGTTTCTATTGTCTTCTGATATTTACCCTGAAGCTCATTTAGTTGTTGTCTGGAAACCACGTTTTCTGAGGAAATCGAGTTTTTCTCAAAAAGAAGCTCTTTTATCTGTTTTCCCAAAGATTGGATTTCAGTCCTTTGATTCGAGTTTTGAAGTTCTGAATTCTCTAATTTATTCATGATTTTCAGAGTTTCGTCCTTTAATTTCTGAATATTAGCAGATAAACCCTGGATTTCATTGGATTTTCTCTCTAATTCCTCAGTTTTCAAGCGAATTTCACGGAGAAGCTCTGTTATTTGTTTATTGGCCTTTTCCAATTCGCTGGATTTATTAAAAAAGTCGTTTTCTAGGTTTTTTATGCGAGATTTCAGCTTCTCAGTTTCTTGTTTATGGATATCATGGATCTTGGAAAGGACTTCAGTATGTTCTAATTTGGTTTTTTTCTCATAATTCTGGACTTTTTCCTTTAATTCCTGCGTTTCTTTATTCAAAGAACTTCGGATTTCATTCAAGGATTTGATTTTTTCTTCATTTAGCTTCAAAAGATCGGTTTTCGTCTTGATTTCCTTGCGTAATTTCTCGTTTTCGCCTCTTTCGGAACAAGAACGAAGGATTTCACTTTCAGCAATGAACTTATTCCTCTCTTGTAATAGAAGATCTTCTAATCGCATTACTTGGTTTTCATAGGAAATACGAGAAACCTCGATATCCTGGTGTTTTTCTCTGAGTTTAGTTTGGAAGAGCGAAAGCGAGAATTTGCTAGTTTGTTGAAGGAGATCGATTGAATTTTGAAGCTTTGATTTCAGCTTCGAATCATGATTTTCATTAGAATTCATTAAAGAAGGGTCTTTCGGGTTTAAAAGGCCGATTTTCCTATTGATTTCCTCGAGTTCTTTATAGAGAAAGGCATAAGAGTTATTATTATTGGAAATTTCAGCCGAAACCTTGAGTTTTTCTATTTTTCTCAATAAATTTAAAGGAAAATCATTAAGAAATACTCTTATTCAGATAAGAATCGCTTTCACTATGATATCCATCGATCTTAGGTAAAGATCCATCTAATAAATTCGAAGCCACTAAAGTCGGAGGCATGCTTTTCAATTGAGGAATGAATTCACTGGGCAGGATTTTGCCGAAATTCGAGAGAAATCTAAAGAAATTATATAAGAATTAAAGGTCTTTTTAAATATAAGGACTTCTTTCTACGATCTTTCTCTAATTCAATGACTTTTTGCAATTTCCCGAATTTATTCTCGAAATAAGAGAAAAAGTCTCTTCTTCGAGAAATTTCAGCCAAAGAAGCTTGATATGCATTGGGTAGAGATAAAGGACTTAATAAATAAGAGAATTCCTAAAGAAAAGTTCTAATAAATAAAGAAAAAAAACGCTTGCCTTTTCCATTTTATCGATTTCCTCATTCAGAAGCTTGATTTTCTCTTGTGAGAAGCTTGTGAGCTCGAAAATGAACTTATGCATGATTCGATATTCCTGGATTATGAGATTTTCGAGATTTCCTTTGGTTTTCATTATATTTTCGAACAATTTTATCAATTTCTCATTATTTTCATTACAAACTGAGATTTGTTCATTATAATGGCCTATTTTCCCACTAATGGTCTCAAGATTCGATAGGAAAAACAACGCATTTTCGTTATCAGAGTCATTAATAAAGACTTCCATATTTCTCCTCAAAGTCCTATATTCATCATAGATTTCCGTGAATATAGATAACATAATAGCTTCGGTTTCATGGAAAAGACATTCGAATTTCTCCTTTTGAGACTTATATAAGTTGATCCCACTGGCTATATTAGAATTTCTTTCATCTTTGATTTTTTTCTTCATGCTTTTCAAATAATTCGTTATTTTATCAGTTTTAGATTTTAAAGTCGATTGCGTCGTCAAACAATTGTTTTTCCATTGGACCATAGCCTCTGGATCATAATATACGTCCAATAATACATTCACTTTCTCAGTTTTCAATTGTTCATGAAGCTCTATTTTCTTGAGCTTTTACAAATAAAATAAAGAAAAATGAGGAGTTTTTCTTAATAAAATGTACATTTTCTATGCTTTCTTCAAATTTCTTAACAGTGAAGTTGTTTTTCTCTTGATTTTCCTTCATTCTTTTCTGAATCTCGTTTTTCTTGACCTTCACAACCCTATTTTTCTCTCTAAATATCTTCAATAAATAAGAGCTTTTACTGATAACATTGTGAGGTTTCCTTCAAAATCACATCAAATGATTGCATTTGGTTTTCGCATTCATTGATCGATTTATCGAGTTTCTTTAATTTCTGACTGTATTCGAGATATTTCTTCTTAATCGATTGATATTGTTTGAATAAAAGCTCTTCGATAGAGAAGATCTCGATATTCAAAGATTTCAGCTTCTCTTGATCCTGATTAGAAGGGAAATCCATGAGAAAAGACTTCGAGAAGTCCTTTTCTATGATTTTCGCAGTAAGTACTAGAAAAAAGACTATTTAAAGGGTTTTTTTCAAGCATTGAATACAAATATTATCAGTGTCCTCAGGGTTTTCTAAGAATTCCTTGATCAAATTCTCTTTGTTTTGATCTCTAAGTGAATTCTCAGGGTTTGAATTCAGGACTTTCTCATTAAAGACATAAATCACCTATATCTTATTAATAAATCGAGAATCTAAGGGTTTTTACATGGGTTTGTTTGAGTCTATTGGAAAGGTCAGAATGAAGGGTAGTTTGAAAGATATTCTCGTTTTCTATCACTGATAAAATTTCCTCAGATTTGAGCTTATAGCCTTTTTTCGTGAGGAGAATCTGATCTTTAGGATCGATTTTGGCTTCAGATTTGATTTTTTCCTGTAGAAAAGAGACTCTAAATTATTAAATTATTAAGTTCAAAGGAGAGAAGGGGAGGATATTAAGGACTTTTCTGAAGAGAGGATATTTGATAGGATAAAGGAAAAGCCGGTTTCGCCGAGTTTTATGAGGAAGTCCATTGGAATTTAAAAAAATTTGAAAGTTTTATGGAGTTAGTTTGATAATAATAAGGCCTTTTTTTTAAATTCAAAAAAGTCTTAACAATTTCTCAGAAATTTGAGATGAAATTAATTAAGTTTCTTTTACGTTTTTAATAAAAACATTTGATTTTCTTTTGGTTATTTTAAAGGGCAGGGATAGCGCAAGCGCAGTCACCTACTACCAGAAATTTCGCTGTTTCGGTTTCCCAATCGGGAAACAATAGGGTCTTACAGTCGTCGGTTGTGCAATAGACCTGCTCCACCCTAAGTGATCGTCCTGCTTGATCAACGATACACTCCAGCCAGGTAAGTAAATGTAGACTGATGAAATCTATATTTATAGTCGATAGTGAAAATTTTGTTATGGGTCGGAATTTTTTGGCCAATTTATAATAATTATTTTATAAAAAATCTAGAGAAAATTGGAATAATTATTAGAAATAAAAGAACTTGAAATTTTTTTATGGAAAAAAAAACATGGAAAATAAATTTTTTTTTGAAACAAGAAAAATCAACATATTTTAATTAAAAATCATATTTTGGAAAACATTTATGTTGGGGATTTAAAAGAAAAAATTATGAGAAAATGTACATGTTATAGGGAAAAAAATGGTAATAAATAATTGTTTTTAAATTCCATTTCTTTAAAGTAAAATTTAATTATTTGATAGATCAATACTTTATTATAGAAGCTGAAGTCTATAGTTCGAAAAAAGGTGTTCGTTTAAGACAATAAATACTCCAAATTCTCTTTTTTATAAAATGATGAGAATCAATCTGCAGCTTTTTCCCTCGTAAATTTTTGAAATTTTATATAAGCAAATTTAGAAAGGGAAGAACAATATCAAATGCTGTTTAATTTGTTACATCTCGGTTGCATTACATGGGCGACTTCAGGAGGAGGAAGAAAAGGAAAGAGAATGGAGGGGTAAAGGGAGGAGAGGTTTGATAGACGGGAAGCTCACAAATGGGAAAGTTAGAGTCACATGTATTAATATTGATTTTTTGTTTAATTTTGGAGCATTTTTTGAGTTAA
>Ga0302186_10001542_pt1 | contig 18947 bp, 19 predicted proteins | sample II_Bog_E1_2_FD_198782 | JGI IMG/M metagenome (GOLD analysis project Ga0302186, IMG submission 198782) | Peat permafrost microbial communities from Stordalen Mire near Abisko, Sweden - II_Bog_E1_1 | ecosystem: Environmental > Terrestrial > Soil > Wetlands > Peat | place: Sweden: Abisko...
AATTATCCAGAAATTATAATAAAACAAAGTTTAAAAACTCAAATAATTAAAAAAATTCAATTAAATTATTAGAAATTAATCATTTCTATTTAAAGGCAGAATATTTGACAAAATTCATTGAATTATTAGAAAAAAGAGAATTTTGTTTATATATTTTAATATAAATTAGTTAAGCTATTCTCTCATTATCAAAAGGTTCTTGGTCTTAATTTTAAAGATTTTATCCTTGAAATGCACAAAAAGACAATCATCTTCTCGGCCTGTTGATTGTCTTTCTGAAAAACTGATATCTGATTTATTCTCATTTTCATTCATTTCAACGAAATCTTCATTTATTTTGATCCCCACCTCATTTTCCTTTTTTTCCTCAGTGGTTTCTGATGGTTTTTTATCTTCGTCCGACTTTTTGGTCAAAATATTCGGATTATTATTGAAATCATCCAATAATTCCTTCACTGCGAAATATTCTTGCTTTTCATCTTCATTTAATGTCTCCACGAATTTTATATGATCTTTTTCTTTAATTATTTATGAGTAAAATTATTAAATTATGAATAATGATGAAAAATTCGATGAAGAATTATGGAAAATTAACAGAAATTAAAAGAAATAAATTAAGAAAAATGATGAAAAAATGAAAAAATTGAAGAATTATGAAAAAAATCGAATAAAAATGAGAAACCTTGATCGATGTTATGGAAGACCTGTTTCAAATCATTGAGGATCTCTGGATATTCCTCCTTGGAGATCAATTCATTTGATTTAATCGTGTTTTCAAAGATCTTTTCCGTGATGTCATTCGATGAATTGGCGATCAACCCCATCACAATACTCACAAGGAAAAAACTCGTAATCAATATAAACCCAACGAAAAACAAGGCTGTGAATGGTTTCTATATATATATATATATGAAAAATTATCCTAAAAAATCATTAATAATACTTCTTTATATGCAGTTCTAGCGATTTCTCCCCAATTATCTAAAGTCATTATCTTAAAAAAGCCATTTTTATATTTTTATATATAATATAATAGAATAAGACGAATTTACTTGGAATAAAGTCAAAAAAGATGTTCTGAAATTCGCGAACAAAGGTGCGTTTTCAGCGTATTTTAAATTAAAAGTCGCATAAAAAGCCGAATAATATATCACAGCGAGTATCAAACAAAACACCGGTAATATCCTAGGCATGATTTCATATAATCTATTGATAATTTGCTTATTATCAATCGTATTCAATAACTTCAACACTCTCAAAACAGGCCCTATTTGTAAATATCCCGATGAAAACAATTGGAACAAATCAATAAATAACGCAAAAGGTCCCGACACAAAATCGAAAATAAAAGATGTCGAAATCACATATTCAGGATAAGTGATTTTCTTGTTGAAAAGAGGGATTTGTGAGGTCTTTTTATCAGAAATGAACAAAAGGATGATCAAATGGATGGTGAATAAGAACCCATAGATCAATTCACTGCCATATAAAAGAAAATATCCAAATAGATGCTTTTCAGCTAGGTAATAAGAGAAATAGTTATTAATGATAGTGACGAACCAATAAGAATAGATGATTCTATCGAAGAATTTGATGAGTTTATCGAGAAAGAAGTTATTATGGAAAATGTTCAAATTATTCAATAATTCCTCATAAGTCATCGAATTTTGTTTCTTCAAAATCAATTCCTCATTTAAATAATCATCATTTTGGAAGTCATAATCCATGTTTTTCTTGATATTTGGGTTGCTATAATAAGCCACGAAAATGCCCAAAAAAATGTTCAAAAAGGTATAGAACATCACAATCATAAAGATCAAAAAAAAGAAACATGATGCAAATCCCAATCTTTTCATGATCGGATCGCTGATCTCATATCTCCAATCATCTTGGGTCAAGACCTGGAACATTGAAAGCATGGATTTGCTCATATTTCCGAAATATTCAGGAGAGATCTTAGAAAAAAAGACCTTCCCCATGAAGGAAAAGATATAAAACACGAAGAATATCGAAAACAGGATACTAGAGCATTTCGGAAGGATATAAAGCACTTCCCTGATCAAAATCCTTAGAGAAATTATGAGTTTTCTTAATAAAAGTCTATGCAATTACCTGATTTTATGTAAAGTAAAGAGTTTCGCTAAACGCATAGCATTGCCATAATAACCTATTCTGCCAGTTTCTAAGAAATGGCCTATATCCATGACAATAGCCCCTGGACCGGCTATTATATCTAGACAAAAATAGAAATAGCCATAATAATAAGGGTTCAGATAAAAAGAGCCGAGGAAAATCAGATTTAAAGACAATTCGATAGTGAAATAAAGGGAAATCAAGGTATTGACCATTGATAAAGTTATTATCATTTGCTCATTTTCTGTGGAAAGAACTGATAATAAACTACAGATTATCATATAAGAAAGAAAAAGATAAAGAATCAAAGAAATGTTAATCGAATCGGAATATTTCAAAAGAAAACGACTTATTTGGCCTTTTCTCGTAGGGTCTAATTATAGAAAAGAAAAGATAAAAAGGAAGATTAATGGGAAATAACCATTCAAGAGTTGAGGAGGATATTTCCTGATGTCTTTGGCTAGAAATGAGTTGAAACAGGAGAAAAAAGAACTATTTGATGACATTTTTGGAGATTTTTTTAAAAAACTTGAATTTTGTGAAAGATTTTGAAAGAAAAAACCAATTTTTCAAACGTTTTATGTTATTTTCTCAGATTTATTAGGGAAAACAGACTATGTGTTGTTTTTTTTTTCTTGAATTTTCAAATTTTCAAATATTTATTTATTTATTAATATATTTACTTAATACATATTCCTAACAATTTTAAATAAACCATTATCTTATCCTTTTTTTTATTTCTGGTTTTTCTTCAAATAAGCGACCATCGATGAAATATTGAGCATGTTTTCCAAATTATCGCAAAGTGCCATATTTTTCATCATTCTTTTGGCTATAATCTCATAATTCTGGATCTTTTTCTCAATAACCAAATTATTATAAATCAACCCAAAGCCGATTTCCTTTAAAAAAGAGACAATATCTGAATTTTCCTCTAATAATGTCATGACCATATATTTCTTCTTTTTTTTGGCTTCTTTTTCCTTTTCATCCCTTTTCCAAAAATCATGATTTATCGTTAAAAAAAGGCCCGTTTCCATTTTTGTATTCAAGTCAAAAATCGTGATTTTTAACCCAATTGGAACGTTTTGTAAGCCCATTAAAGCTATAGTAACAGGAGTCTTATAGGTTTCTCCTAATATAATATATATCTATATATATAATAAAGTTTTCTTTTAATAAATAACCTATAAACATTCGAAGAAAGCCACAATATTCCAAAGCTATCGGGGTTATAGGGTTTTCATCATATCGATCATAATCATCCGGATCTAATTCTAATATAAATCTTTAAAACACGAGACTTTTCTAATAAATATAAGCCTTTTTCAAATATTTCTAATGCATATCCATCTATTATCAATGAACACATCACATATTTATCATTAAGCTCCATCTTTTTATAAACCAATCCATATGTTTTCCAAAAGCTTTCGAAAGGAAATGTGGTTTGACCCTCCGCTTTAATTTTCTTCTTTTCGGGTGCTGATGTCAAGAGTCATGAATTTAAAGGAAATTATTAAAAAAAGAAGATTAGAAATCCAGTTATTTATTACCATGAGTTTCAAATCCATTCTTCATAAAAATCTCCATGCATTGTTTAGCTTCATCTGGCCTCAATAAATTCATTCTATATCTATTAAATTGACTCCAAATCTTCACTTTCAACAAGATAAGTTGTTCTTCATCCATTAACGCGAAAAAAGTCTTCACATTAGGCTTACCCTTCAAGAACTCCTCTAAATCCTTCAAAAGAACCTCTAATGAACTTAAAAATGGTTGCAAATCAAGGATTTTATAGGTTTCAAGCAAAATCAATGGCTCAGCCTTGAAATTAGCAATTTTTTCAAGTTGGATTGCGTTTTCCTTAGAAGTCTTCATGATTTTCGAAAATTCCTCTATCATTTGTCGTTTTCCTCCTTTCGAAGCTTTGGATTCAAATATTTTGCCTATGCTTCCTTGATCCAATTGAAGATCCACCCTGACATTTTTCCCACTTTTTAATAGTTTTTATGAGACTTTTTTATTAGAAAAAAACCTTTGCGAATGAGCCAAAACCAATCGGAATTGATCTTTGATGATATGATGGAAAAACAAGAAACATTCTTCTTCGAAAAAACTCACTGTCATCAAATTCAAAAACAAACCATGAGCCTTCGGCCAAACTTCTATTACCTCTTTTTCATCTTTCATTCCAATCTAATAAAAAATAAATAAGTTCTATTAAATTAAATCAAATAAATTAAAAAGAACAAAACCCCGAGAAAAGGCATCACACAATATCTCATGAAATCCTCATAACTTTCCATAGTCTTTATCGGATTCTCATAAGGTAACACATCTTTCACATCAACTGTTTGTAGAATCTTTGAAAATAATTCGATATTGAGCTTTTCATCATTTAATGCAACTTGAGTAGTTTCGTTTCTACCTTGTAACATAAACAATGCCTGATCAATTCCTCCATCATCAATTATTTGACATTCGATACTAAAAGTGGCTTCGTTAAAGAAAACCTGCTTTTTGACCACAAGGTTCCTAGGGAAATATGGCAATAGGTTTTTTAATAAGATCCCAGGATTCGATAGATCTGAAAGAAAGTCCATAGAAGTCATTTTGCTAGTTTTTTTGGTGCTTCGATCACTTTTCCTTATATTACTTGGCTTATTATTAATAAGGTTAGTTGGGTTATTATTGATGGGGGAAATTTGTTCAGAGGATTGAATTTGGTTGGAATTGAGAATGGAGGCTTTTTGTAGAGAAGGTTTCTTTGTAATTGGTTGGAAAATGGTGCTATCTTTCGAATTATTCATGCTTAATTGATTATTAGGCTCGATTTTGTTTTGGCTTCTATTGAAAATAGGATCTGGATGGAAATTCACTTTCGCATTCGAATCTCTTTGAGACAAATTAACACTAACGACCTTTTTCAAAGCTGGAAGTTCCGGTTCTTTGGGTTTCTTAATTTCCTCAGGAATTATCGAAGCATCTTTTCCAATGTTTTTCAAAGGAAGTTTGAAATTCCGTTGGGATTTATTCGCATAACGGCCTTGTGAATTGTTTTGATCTCTTAATTTCTGTAATATTTCAGGACTTTCAGAATCATTAGTTGGTTTTTCGATTTGGGCTGATTTATGTAAAATTGGAGGAGGACTGGGGTTATGAATGTCATTTTGTGAAGAAGAACAAGGAGAAGCAGCTTCTTTATCCCGAGAATTGCGCTTTTTGTTTGATGATATGAGGATATTTTTACTGGAGGTTTTCTCTAATAAGGGTTTATTAGGGAAAGAACCTTGTTCTAATTGATCTAGGATGTTATTATTCTTTTTTTCTGAGGGGATTTGAACTTTTTGGGAAGGTTGGGACTTTATATCTTCGATCATTTTCCTTAATTGTTGGACTTCGCTTTGTTTTATATCTTTATCTTTAGCCATTGCTTCATTCTCCTTAAGCAATTTTTCCACTTTTTCCTCCAATTCCTTTTGTTTTGATGTCATTTGATCAAGTTTCGGTTGGATTTGCATTGGAGAATTAAAGTTGGGCAAAAAAACAGGAGCATTGTTTGGTGGCATTATAAAGTTACCCATCCAGCCATTAGAATCATGAGGACTTAACAAAGGAATGTTTGAAATTTGATTGATATTTTGATTCATATTGTTGGAATTCATAATGTTAGGATTCGTATAGTTGTTGGGATTCATATTCATATTGTTATTAGGATTCATATTCATATTATTGTTGGGATTCATATTCATATTATTGTTGGGATTCATATTCATATTGTTGTCGGGATTCATATTCATATTGTTGTTGGGATTTATATTCATATTTTTGTTCATATTTGGGTTCATACAGGGATTCATTCCATAATAATTGATTCCTGGGAGAGTCGGGCCCTTTTTCTCTTGGTTATTTTCCTCCAAGAACCTTTTTTCCTTCTCATAAAACTCCCTCATCTGTTGAATGTCCATCAAGGTTTCTTCCATTTCCTTGATTTGTTTTAAATATTTCGAAGAGTACCCCCTTGGGGTGTTTTCAAGCCCATAACTTCTCATTTCATCTCGATTCGAATAAGTCTTCGCCTTTGCGTTTTTCTTAGATTTTATTCTAAAACTCTTTGGATTGAAATCCATACCCTCTTCATTGGTTTCATCCTTTCCAATAAAACTGCTTTCATATTCAGATCGATTCGAGGAAAGCTCATTATCGAAGAATTGAGGCTTCTTATTGAATTTCAAGCCTTTTTCTCTGAAACTCTTGAGGTTTTCATCCTCAGTTGTCATGATTTCAGGCACTGAAACCTGAGATTGTATTGATTTCGATAAGGTATTGAGTTTCTGGGTTAATAAATGCTTAGAACCCAGATATTTCATGCCTAATTTATACCCATTTGCAAAGAAAGTCTGATATCTTTTAGGCGGTATTTTCACTCCAATAGTTAATTCAGGGTTGCTTTGGAAATATCTAAGGGAATATCCGAAATTCATATAAGCTGCTAGGAGAATGATAAGTTCTTTGAGGAATTGATCGTTTTTTGAGAAATCCTCATCTTTCCTATTACGGATTTTCTTAAATATCTACAAGAAAACCAGATTTTTAGAAGATATTTATTATTAAGGCTCAATACATATGATTCCATATAGGTCAAGCCTTTTTCAGAATATTTATAAGCTTCAACGAAATCCTTCTGCATCAGGAAATAAGAAGCTAAATTATTATAAGTGATTCCTATTAAAACAGGGTTATTTGTATTTGGAAGATGTGTGATTGTGGTTAGGAGATTATTAAGGATGTGGGAATAATTAGGATCTTTTCTAATGGATTATAGGGATTATTTCATTAAATATTCAAATATATGAACCTTATTAAGGAACCCATCGCACAATTATTCAAGGCAGATATTTGAATCTCGAAATTTTCCTCTAGACCTTCTAAAAGACCCAACAGAATTTTTTCAAGCTCTAAAATCTCCAATGTTTGTTTGCTATTATCTAAAATTAAGAAAAAGTTTAATGTATAAAGAAAAATGAGCTTCATGGCCTATCTATACCTTGACATATTATGAGCAATAATTTGTTGCAAATTTTGATCAATCTAATGATATCAGGCTTCAAGATATTTTCTTTCGATAAGTTCTGTTGTTGGGTATAAAGCTCGAAAACCGCAGAAACCAGCTCGTTTATTTGATTCTAACGAAAAACTTCGATTTATAAAGGAAAACGTTCTACTTTTTCATCATAAAGGAAAATGTTGAAGATGGTTTTTTGGAATGAATTCACGAAAGTCGATGGCTTGGAATACAAGTCTGAAGGCGTGGAACCGACCGAACCTAACTGAAAATTTTGGCTATTGTTCAATTTGGTTTTCATTTTCGAAATCAAAACAAAATTATTAAAAAAAAAACTTGAAACAGCAAAAAAATGCAATTCTAAACTAAATTAACGATCCTTAATTAATTTCTCATAAGTCCATTTGCAGGGTATCGAGTAAAGCCTGTTTTTCTGCTATAATCATCTTCAAATTGGCCATTTCTTTAGCATAATTCCTCGCGCTATCAGTTAATTCCTCTTGTAACGCTTCGACCCTTTAAATTCCCCATAAATATCTAATTCTCTTTTATGATTATAAATACCTCGCATTAGACCTTTGAAGTTTTACTTCAAGTTCTATTTTATCTTTTTCCGCATCATTACCATAACTTGTTGTGGGTCTCTTGGATTTCAGATCTTCTCTTAATTCTGAGATAATCCGTTCCAAGCGAAAGCATTCATTCTTATATTTATCGATTTCACTATTTTCACCATTGCCATATACCATATTTTTCAGCTGCTTTTGCAAATTCACGTTCTCGGTCTTTATCTGTTCTAATTCCACCATCGCATCACGAGCCTTTTGAGTGTCTTTCAATGAAGATTCCATGAGGTTTTCAAGTTTGGAGATCACTTTCTCTTGTTTCTTTATGGTTTCCTTAAATAATTGTGTTTTGGAAATCTCGCTTTGCATTGAAAGCAGTTTTTTTGAGTTCTGTTGATGAACTCGTTGTAGATTCTCCAATTCGACTTGTAATTGTCGAGCCTGGGCAACGTCTCTTTGCGCTGCTTTCAAGGCTTTTTCAAATTCCTCATTTCTCACTCTTTCATCTCTATATGCCTTTTCATGTTTTAGAAGCTTTTTTAATAATTTAATTGCTGACTTGAGCGATTTTTATGATTTTGGCCTTTAATTCCTCAACACTCATCTTGGAAATTTCCTTAGTGACGATGGCTCCGATCTCAATTTGTTCTTCATGGGCTAGTCTTTTCCTGAGAATGGCGTTTTCGCTTTGAAGCAATTTGATTTGTCGTCTGAGGTCGACGATTTCCGAGCCCTGCCGAAAATTCACTTAAGTAATAAACATTAGTTCGTTAAGAAAACCGTGATCTTGATGGCATCAGTCTTATCATCGATTTCCCTTATCATACGATGAATAATCTCTTGTTTTTGAGCCAATTCCTTCGAAAGGATCTGCCATTTTTCGCGATCGGATTGAATCCCATCGAGCTTCATCATTGAAATTGCATTGGAATAATTCCCATTCTCACCTCCTTTCTCATTCAGATAATTATCCTCCATATTTCCTCCTCTTTTCTCCATTATCATAGTGCTTCTTTTCTTCATTAGATAGTTTTTAGTGTCTTGTTGGCCATAACTTCCTATTTCCAGCATACATTTTGTAGTGGAATACACTGGATATAAAGAACTATCTTTCTCCCAAATCAAAGGAATTAAAGCGTTGCTTTTTTCTTTCGCACTAAGAAGTTTTTAATTTAATTAAAAAATCTTATGAAAAAAAGCTTTATTTTTATACTAATAAAGCTTTTTCAAAGACTCATCAACAATATCAGTATGCCCCACTATGGTATTGGGCATAGCATGGAAAGCCCCGGTTTGCTCATCTCTTCCAGCCACATAAAAGGAAATCGATTCCTGTAAAGAAGTCTTTGGAAGCGTGAAGACTGCTACTGAATCATAAAGGGTCTCAACTATATTAGGAGGAATCTTCATGATTTGTGAAATGAAAGTCCTTTGCTTGGTAATTGAAGATTCTTCAATAACTTTAGCCAAAGTCTTCGGGTTTTTCAAGTCAACTTGAATAAAAGGCACCCTATTCAAATAAATATTGTTTATTTCAGAAAATTACATGTTTGGTTTGTGCGAATGCAGAGTCATTATTAAAAACATCTTATTGGCTAGAGGCAAGGGATCATAATGAATTTTATGAATGACTATCTCTGCTAAGGCATCCACTAAAGTCTCCTGATTGGGCATTTCAAGACAAAATGATATATACATCTTCCCTCGAGCCTCATATTCTTGCTTCGAACTCATCAGTTCAAAATTATAAGGGTGAAAAGCCTTCATTGATTTCAATGGGAAATACAATGCATCTATGATTTCTGTTGTGAATTTATCCTTCACACATATATATAGGAATCCATCTGATAAAACCTTATTTTTTCAAATTAATTAACCAAAATATTATTAAACCGTTTGTCACAATGTTTTGAGGGTTCGGGATCAAAAACTGTTGGTTCCAAATTGGATGTCTGTTGCTTTCTACAATATTCGTCATATAAATCGAATTTTCATCTGGTACAGAGTCCTTATAAAGCACCCAGCCTACCTCCACAAAACTAGAAGGAAGCCCAGTAGGTGTGCTTCTATTTAAAGGCAAATCCACTGCTGATCTTATGTCTATTCGCAATCTCCAGATAAAATCCATAAAAGGATCAGAAACTGGCAATGGATGGAAAATGTCATTTTCCTCAAGGGGCTTTAAATCCACTTGTTGGTCTATTGGGAATAATTGTTCCCCGACTAATTTCAAATTAAGAACACATTTGCCAACTGTGACTTCTTTAGGTTCTTTATCATTTTGATTGAATTGTTGTCTTATGAATTTTACATGTTGCTTCACTCCGGTGCCACTGATATCTGTTAAGGGGGCTGTCAAAGGACCCAAATCTAGATGGCATTCACCTAATAATCTAGCTTGACCTTTAGACTCTAAATCTTGAGATGGATGCTCTTCACGATCTGTGACAACAAATGCGCTTAGCTTTTTATTATTTTTTTTATTACATGCATATATTTATTTTTAAAAAGGGGGGGTTATAGATGAATACATGTAAACGATCATTGATATCAAGCTTAAAATTGGATAAAGGCAAAATAAAGACATTTGCTGTGAATATGGGATTGGCCACACATGCGGAAATGTCAGTTCTTCTCTGAAATTAATATGACAAATTTTTCTTTATGGAAACAACCTTTTCACCATCCGCGTTCACTTGCACTGTGATGAAATAGTTGAAATCTTTGGCAAATTCCACATTGTGGATACTCACACAAAGCGAAGATCGTTGTTGATCCATTTTTCAGAAAGTTTTTTGAAAGTTATAAAAATCAAATTAAATTCATATAATTAAGGCTTATCATTTTTTTTAGTCAAAATATTTCGGTCTTCTTTAATTTTGAATATTTGAATTAATTCTTTCATAAAAATTCAAATTTTTTCGTAATGAAAAAATTCTTGTTTTTATTTAAAAACAAAAATTCCAAGCAATTTTTAATGCATTTATTATTTTCCTCCTTAAATACAAAATTAAATTAAATAAGAAATATCACCCACGATGGCTTACGTTTCGGTTTTAGTCCCAGCCTTTTATCACAACGATCCCTCTGAAGATCTACTTAAAATTTGCTCTGATTTCTTCGGCCTTGACAATCCAACCAATAACTTCGAGCTTTACGAATTAGTTCCTTTAAAAGTCACGAAAGACATGAATTTAAAAAACAAAGAAATTGCCATGAAAATGCCCAAAACAGGTGCAAAATTTCTCCATTTCTGCTCTTTTAAATAATTTCCAAGAACTAAACCTGAAATACATTGAGACTTTGATGGAAGAAAACGCCCAATTGAAAATCCAAGTTGATAAATGCAAAGATGCGATAAAAATTTTGACTACAGAATACAATAAACTATCATCTACAACTCCTAATCTATTAAGTCCAAAAGCTCCAGCAACTTCTGGGTTTTCCTTAATAGATATTCTCTTTAATCACCATTTTTTTAATTATTGTGAAAAATGGCCACCTTTCCAGAGAAATGGATGCTAAAATTACCAAAAAATTGAAGAAAATGAAACAAATGGAAGAAGACAACAAAAGATTGAGACAATTATTAAAGTTCTTTCTATTTCTTTGTGAATTACACCCCTTCTATTTTACTAAGGGCACAGTTAGAAAACTCTGAGAAAATGCGATTAGAAACCCAAAATACTGTTGAAACCTTAAAAGGTGAATTCGATTTATTAGTGAAGGTTTTATTTCCTTTTAAATAAAAAGTTCATGATCTAAAATTCATTAGGAATTGAGCTCCGTGCATAAAAAAGAAGACTCTGTGAAAAGCAATCATACCTCAAGCGTGAACATTTCCGAAAACAAATCAAAAGACAAAGAAAATAGCAAATCGAGCGGAGAATTAAATTATCAGGAAGAGGATTTCCCCAAAAAATAAAATTATATTAGCTAATAACTATAGACTAGATCCAAAAAGCTTTCCTTCTAACTATTACAACAGAGGAAGCGTTTTTTGCTTAATATATAATAATATATAAATTATTTCTCAGAATGTTATATATTATTAAATGGTTTCTTAAGCTTCATGATTTGACAAATTAGCATATAATTTAAAGAATAATTGATCTGAAGGGTCTCCTTCCTTGGCCATGGACAAAATTTGATGTCTTTTCGCTTTCAAGCTCCTCGAATCTATTTCATTATCAGTTGAATATGAATTCACTCTTCTTTTATGATGAATCAATCTTTCTTCCTTGGTGCTCAAAGAATCACATTCCACGTCTTCTTCAAAGGAAGTATAATCTCTGAAGATGTTCTTTTCCTTTAGTTTTGATGAAAAATTGTTGTTTTTCAAAGGCAACTTATGAACACTATCATCCTCATATATTTTTGAGCTTTTCATCGAATTTTTCATCATATTGCTAGATTTTATATCAATTGTTCTGCTGGTTTTTAGAGGATTTGTCGCAGCTTGGTTAGTAGATTTTTGGTTCAATTGATTCGGTTTTTCTTTCTCGTCTTTCGTTTCTTCCTTGGGAATTTCTTTGGTCTCTTTTTCGACTTTTTCAGGGATAGGTGTGGGAGTTTCTTTGGTGGCTCCGTTTTTTAAAGTCAAAAAGAGACATAATCCACCTACACTTCCGATTATTGATGTCAAAATAATTTGGTTTTTGGACTGGGAGAAATCTATCTTGGAAAAGAAAGACTTGACTTTGGAGAAAATCGTGGAAGACAGATCGATGGAGAAGATTTCAGTCATCCCTTTTTTTATTGAGACGTTTTTATTTATATTTTGGAATAAAATGAAAAAGAAAATTTATGCTAATTTATTTGAATTTGCGTCAGATTTTATTGCATTTTTATTAACGGTGATAGTATTTGCGCTGGATAATTTAATAATAAAAAGAAAGAGAGTTCATTCAAGACGTCACCAAAAGAGATAAAAAAATCGAAGGCACAAAATTTGGAAACATTTTAAAACATTTTTTTTATAAGTCTCTTATTAAAATTCATAAACAAATTCCCGTTCTATTATTTTATGAAAAAAAAACATTTATAATAATATATATATTTTTCCTTTTTAGCAATATTTCAAGAAAAATTCAGAATTTGAAAAAATATAGAAGCAAATAGTTTAGCTAGAAAAATTTATTTAAATTTCTCGAAAGAAACTTTTAACTCTTATGGAAACCGTTACCAAGAATCAGGAGGAAATGATGAACGTCAAAAATTATTCTTATCTCAAGCCCGATGAAAGTCTCGTTTCACTTTTTGCTAATTATCCAAGTTTTTTTTTTTATTTGATGATTAACTATAAACAAAACTATTAGAAGAATATGTGAAGTCCATTGATGAAGATCAACTTCATACGAGACATTTTTTCTCTCAAGTTGAGTATGATGATCTGGAAATTATGAATATCAAGGCTTTTAGGAACTTTTTGGGGGATCACAATGTAGAATTGCCAGAACAGTAATTATTAAAAACCAAAGGAATTTGATAAAAAATATAAATCCAATTTAGTTTTGATGATGCTCATATTCTGAGATTTCTTTATTGTTGCAATTTTTCTTATCAAAAAACTTTGAAGGTAGTTTTAGTTTTACAAATAAATTGATCTAAGATTTTTAAAAAGAAAATTTCCGACTATATTTCTGCATTCAAGACTTATATTGTGCAGGCTAATCCAAAAATGAAGTACGCAAAAGAAGGGATTTTTTATCTTTATGGAAGAGATCAAAATCTGAGACCTATCATAAACATTGTTTTTTCCAAACTTTTGACAACAATCAAGGCAAAAAAATTTAATTAAAAAAAAAATATAATATTTTTTTTTCAGGACAAAGCTTTCAATGAAACAGAAATCATCAAAGATCTACTTTTCATTTTGGAATGTGTGAAGCAAAATATGCTAGTTCCAGGAAAAATTGAAAAATGGGTGATTTTCATTGATGTCAAAGAATTGACTCTAAATATTCCTTTGAAAGTTATATAGAAATAGTTTTTTCATTTGTTTAAGAAAATATATGTTGCTTTAACTATTAGGTGATTAAAAAAATTGTTGGTGTGATGGAGGATCTCTACCCTTTGTATCTAGAAAAAATCTATGTTTTAAACCCATCTTATGCTTTCCAATCCCTATACAAAATGGCTGAGAAATCATTTCTCAAAAAATCTCACACGGATAAAGTTTTCATTCTTAGTGATGTCAATTTGAAAGAATTTTATGAATTTGTCCCACCGCATCAATTATTAGCAAAATATGGTGGAGATTTACCAGAATTGGAAACTTTTTGGTTTTTTTTTACAAAACACTCAATTAATAATTTAAAATTTAAAAGGCCACCAGTCAACACCATTGATAAATTCTTTGAAGAAAAGAAAGAAAAAGAAAACTTAACAAGTGTGGGTGAGGAAAAGAAAGAAGAAAATCCAGCTGAATTCAGTCAATCTCTGAAAGAAATAATGCTTGAAAAAAAACGTATCTTTTTAAAATGTTTGGATTTTTTATTTATTATTTAAATGATAAAGACAAAAAAGAGAATAAAAACAGACTATGTCAAAGTTACAATTGTTTCAGAGGATCCCAAAACCAAGTCTCTCAAGAAGAAGCTTGTTTAAAAAAAAATGAAGAAGCTTCTTGTTCATTAATTTAATGCAAATTCAATTTTTTTGTAACTAGGAAACAAAAGCATATTAATATTTTTTATTTAAAAACCTTTGAATTATTGATAAATTTAATTTTTTAGGAAAAAGTATTGATTATTTAAAAAAAATATGCATCTTAAAATTTGAACTTTTTATCCAAAATTAGTTTTTTTTTGGTTGTTTATTTTTTTTTTTTTTTTATCCAAAATTAGTTTTTTTTCTGCTTTTTTTATCCAAAATTAGTTTTTTTCTATTGTTTCTTTATTATTCTTTAAAATATATAAATATATTGTTCCGTTAAACCACCTGCCCGTTTGCTCGACTTCGAAATTCATACTTCCCATTATTTTGTTCCAATCTCTATTCGGGACATATCCATAATTTTTCATGAAATACACAGTTCGAACTTGTAAAGTATTATTCAAAAAACTATTTTCGCTCAACCCGCTAGTCAAAATTAATATTTTCCCATCCTTCTTACATACTCTCCTCATTTCATTCAAAGCCTTTTCTGGGTTCACATAAGCTTCTAAGCCAAAAGTATCCACCACAGTATCAAAAACATCATCTTTAAAATTCAATCTTTCAGTATCTTCGATGTTATAATCTATTTCAATTCCTTTCGGGGCTATTTTGGTTAATGCCACATCCAACATATTCGAAGCCCAATCAGTCCCAATTATTTTACATCCTTCTGGATAATAATTCAGGTTTCGTGATGTCCCAACTGCGGTTTCGAGAACAAAACCTTTCGCATGTGAAAGCAATTCCTTTCTTAGGCTTAAGATATTTTTCTTTCTTTCATATTCTTCAAGAATTGGATCGACTTTATAAGCGATGTTTTGATGAACTTCATATAAGCTGACCTTCCGAAATTTACTTTGATCAAAAACCTCGGATTTAAAATTTAGATCTGATTGATATTTCAAGTGCCGATGGTATGAAAAGTAACTTAAGACTCCACAAACTTAGGAAAAGAATTAAAGAATTTTTTAAGGAAGGCAATTAAGAAAATACATGAAATGAACAAAACTCTCTTTTTCGTAAACATTTTTTATTAAAAATTCAAACATTTGATTTATTGAGCATGGAACAAATTCAAATAATGTAAAATAGACTTCAAATACACTTTTTTTTTATTTTTTATTTTTTCATAAACAAATTACAAATATTTCTCAGCTTACCTTTCAGCCATTTGAATTTTCGGTCAGTTTCCTCTTTTTTTTGTTTTTTTAATTGGACATTTGCCAAAGCTTGTTTCCAAGTTTCTATAATAGCCGAATTTTTCTTTAATATATTCCTTTTAGGTGAGTCTTTTATTAATTTCGTCGTTTGACGATGGTAGGGTGACTTTTCAGATAGTAGCTCCATGGCATTGTTGACCCCAAAAGACCTATCGAAAAGATGGGCCTTTTTTTTCTTTTTCAAGAAATTGTAGATTGTTTTATTTGCATCATTCACAACATTGGCAACATTATTTAGAGGGAAATACTTCAGGAAGCTTTTCGAAACGTCAAAATTCAGGAAAAACTCAGTTGTTATCTTCTCAGTTACATCTAGTTTTGGTGTAGTTGGAAATAAAGAAAATTTCTCAGAACTTTTTTGTATTAATTCTGTTTTATTTTTTTCTTCATCTGAGAAAAGGATTGTTGTTTTTTTTTTCAGATTCGTAGTTTCTCTAGTTTTATTTTTGCCAAATGTATTTATTGATTGCATACTATCTGACATATTGAATTTTAACTGAGGGCTTTTCTCCATATTGTTTTCTTTCAGTAGTGAGGGGGACATACAATCGAAAGTGCCTATTTCCTCATGACTAGGTGGACTATCCTTTCCACTTTCATCATTTTCATTGAAATCTTCAATCTCCGAGCCTCCATCATTTAAATTTTGAACATCGTTAAAAAATTGTCTCGTATAATAATCTTTACGAGGATCAATGATGGAATGTCTCTTTGATTTTTTCTTGATTCTAAAGAATTTGCCTCGTTCTTGATTTGTGGAATAGGTGTGTTTTCTGATGCAAACATCCCTAAAAAAGATCCGATGCAACTTAGGACATTCAAAAATCAAATGGCCACGGTGATTGCAAGAATAACAAGATAAATGTATGCCATCATAATTGTTATATAGTCGAATGGAGTCCTTAATTTGATTGAACTTTTCACGATCAAGATTATTTTGGTCTATCAGGTTTTTGAATTTGCTTTGATCGATTCGAATCAATGTTGTGAATTCTTTGCTTTTGGCTGAAGCTGTTCTTTCTTGATCTGAGAAAAACGCTATTTCTCCAAATAACTGACCTTCGGTTAATTCTTTTAACACCCTAACTTCTCCATCTTCCTTTAGTTCATTTTCAAAGAAAATCTGAATACATCCTTTCTTAATCAGGAACAAATCCTTATTCTCATAATCCCCCTTATTAAAGATGATATCTCCAGGGGTATACCTTTCCTCTTTCATGAGTTTTATGACTTCTCTTAAGGTTTTTTCACTAAAATTTAGACATAAAAGATCAATTTTCTTTATTATTGGAGCATTCACTTCCAATAACAGTTCAAATTTTAAAGAGTCCGATAATTTATTAAGAACCGTTTTGGCCATTTCAATATTATGAATTTTTTCTTCTTTCCATAAATGCTCCAAATATTTTCTTATCCTGATTTGCAACTCCTTAGGAATGTTCTGCGCTTTCATAAAGTCATTAATACAAAACAGGTCCTTTTTAAATTCACTTTCCCGTTTGTAAAAATCTTGGAAAATCGTCCCCACGCAATTAATGCAATAACCAAACATTATGCAGGCGACAAATACAAAAAATACACAAAATAACACTTCAACTGGGTTTTGAGGGGTTATATCTCCATATCCCACAGTGTTCATTGTTATGACAATGAAGTAAAAAGAATATAGATAGCGAGTATCCCAATCTTCATTTACCAATCCTTTTGCAGAAAGCCATGTAACTGTGTTGTCATCTGGTTGGACTCTAAAAGCCAAAAAATGCCATATGCAAGCAGCAATGTGGGCCACGACAATTAATCTCAAAAGCAATAGGAAGAGGGAAAATATATTGAAATAATTTTGGTCGACAACCAGCAGCTCTTCGATTTTTCGGACTATTTTGCGAACTTTGAAGAATTTTAAGAAATAAATAAAAAATAAAAGTTGTGATGATTTTTCTGATGAAGACCCTACTTCCATGAACTCATATATTATCACAACTAAGCTTAGCAAATCAAACCAGAACAAATGATGCACATATTTGGCAACTATTTTCGCCCTTTCTAATATAAGCGACCCCTTTTTGTAATGTCCCAGATTGCAACTGATCATTATATCGGAAATATAAAATCCTATAATAAAACTTTTTATGATCAGCATGTTTGCTTCAGTATTATGATCAAAAATTGTTATCCCAAAGCTCAAATTTATGGGTATTTTAACAAACAGATAGGAAAAAAGAAAAAGGTTCAATAAATCCCAGAACAAAATATATATTGAAAAGGGGTGAAATGTTGGGATATGTATTTGGAGACATTTTATCTTCGTTAAAGTTTTTTTCATAGTGTTTTTTTGTATTGTCATTAAACGAATAATGGAATTTCCTATTGATTTCGTTCTGGAATTTAAGTTTTTCTTCAATCCACTTTTCTCCAGATCTTCTTGATAGATCGGGTAAAAAAAACTCGAGTCTCCTATCAAATTAAATTGTGCCTCACTCATATGTTTAGGCCGAGAAAATACGCTCAAACTTTCCAAGATTGATATGAATTTCTTAGTGAGGTAAAAACTCGTAATAATGTCATAGAAAGTTTTCTTTTTTTCTTTTTCCAATTTTCCATTTACTATGGGATCGAAAAAATTGGATTTTCTATTTGCTTTTATATTGCTGGAGCTTCCAAATAGAGAATTAATGGAGCTGGTCTTTGGAATTCGATCCAAGGATATCATTGGAGCCAATGCTACTTGGGTGGATCTTTTGTTCTTAGCAATAGCAATGATATCTGGATCAGATAAGTCCTTTATAGAAGAGATGCTTTCCTCTTCTTTGATTTTTTTGATTCTAAATTCCCCCAACATAATATTTTCACTTTCATATTTTGGATAAACAGTGTTCACATCGCTTTCTGAAATTGTCAAGAATTGATTGTCTCTTCCTAAAAAGGGAATTTATCAAAGAAGAAGAAGAAGAAGATAAGGAAACTTTTCAAAATGGAGGTTTCATTTTCTATCAAGTTGTTCATATTTATTTATAAAATTTAGATTTCTCGTTTTATATTATAAACAATTTTATTTTCCAAACTATTAGAACATTGATTTTAGAGAATCTATCTCTTGGAATTTGCTCCATCACCATTTGACATTTCCAAAACAACACTTCCTTCCAAATTTTGTGTACACCTATCTTTTTCTTAAAGCTTTTTTTGGTGTCACGAATTTCTTGTTGAATAAACGAATAAATGGTACAATATTTTTTTTAATTTATAAATTCGTTGGGGCTAAGAAAGATTTTTTCATCTAAATTATTTTATATTTTTAAA
>Ga0302186_10001543_pt1 | contig 18932 bp, 24 predicted proteins | sample II_Bog_E1_2_FD_198782 | JGI IMG/M metagenome (GOLD analysis project Ga0302186, IMG submission 198782) | Peat permafrost microbial communities from Stordalen Mire near Abisko, Sweden - II_Bog_E1_1 | ecosystem: Environmental > Terrestrial > Soil > Wetlands > Peat | place: Sweden: Abisko...
CGCGTTCACTCGAACGGATGAATTCATTGTCGAGCTGCGCTTCGTGACGCTCGAAGATATCATCCCTAGGATGAGCTACTATACAACTCAAAGTGCCTAAAACGTTTGCGATACTAGCTGCATTTACCAATGCCTCTTGAACTGCTTTCGTTGCATCAAACAAGCCAAGCTCTAAAGCGGATCCGTAAACCTGATTCTCAATATCATAAACCACTCCAGGTGTAGATATTAATTTCTCTAATACTTCTTTAATCTCTTCGGTAGTATGCCCAGCATTTGTTAACAATCTGGTTGGCAAAGAAAGTAAAGAAGGCAACAGCACTTCTCTAGCTGGATCTCCCGTAGGTAGTTCTTCGGATAATTTCAAAGCCATGTCAATGGCTAAACGTCCGCCGCCAGGTAGAGCTCCGTGAACTATAGCTGCCCGAACTGCGCAGATGGCATCTTCGCATCTGTCATGCATTTCTTTTAATGAACCGTGAGAACCACCAAAGATCGTGAGCTTCGCAATACCGTTGGTAATCTTTCCTAGACGTTCTTGTAAGAAAACCATTTCAGCTTGTCCTTCTGGCGACTTTAGCATAGTCTTCAGTTCTTCGGCTCTGACTTCAACGTTGATTGGATCAGGATCGCCTACTACTGTAGAGCGGAATCTATAAGCTTCAAAGCTTTCCATATTACTGCCCAAATCAGCTGGAGTTGCATCTTGCACTTGTTTTTGAAGTCCAAACACAGCAGCGCCGGTGAAAGCTGCTAAATCTTGAAGGAAATGCGTTTGGCTATTCAAGAATTGTGCCATCGGAGTACGCATTGGTAGTATATTCAATGTACCGGGATTTGCGAAGTTGAAGGCCAATGTTGTCAATACGTTATCGCTAAAATGATGTGCGAATATCACTACGTTTTTAACATCTGATTCATTAGCTTTGAATTTTTCATCTATTGCGTTTAAAAGAGGAACTATAGCGTTGAGATCATTTAATTGACCGTCATAAAGAATATAAGCAGGATTTTCGAAGTAACAGCGTTGATTTGCTTGATCATTTATGAATGCCGTGTGAATCTTGCCCATACTCTCTTCTAAGCCGATCGGAATTGGGAAGCCATCGATTCTTTCAACATTGAAACCAGGAGGACCGCTAAGTTCACGAATAGTTACGTGTGAGGATTCGCCAAAGCCTACTGCTTCGAAAGCATCTATTACAGCTTGGGCCATCTCTTTATCGCCGTTAGCCGAGATCGTAGCCACCATCTTGAGGATTTCTTGGTTAACTTCAGTAATGCTAACAGATTGACTTTGGATAAATGGCACTAGAAGATCTTTTACTATTTTAGTGATACGGCGAGTGATTTTCTGAGGAGATGATTTTGGGTTTTTAGCACAAAACTCGAATAGATTATCCACGATGGAATGAGCTAAAACTGCGGTAGTTGTCGTTCCATCGCCTGCTTCTGATGCCGTTCTAGCTGAAGTATCTAGAGTAGACTCTATGATAAGATGCTCGTAAGCGCTTGAACTGCCAAGTGATTTGAAGATTGTCACGCCATCTTTTGTGATCGAATTTGCAATTCCGGGCATATCGGATTCGATCAATGTAAGTCTGCCACCTGGACCCATGGAGGATCCTACCGCATCTGAGATGCGCTTCATAGTATTTAGAACTAAGTCCCTGATTTTCTTGGGATCAGTTAAGAATTGCTTTGGAGCGGTTTTTACCTTACGGGATACTGACATAATTAACACCTCTATAGTTAATATATCATAAGTTTATATAGTAGTCAAATACTTTTTAGGTCGTCCGCCTACTTTAAGCGGACATAACTCATCAATTTCAGCTTTGAAAGCTGGGTCGAAGGACCTGTGGCTAGGACTAGTATAACTAGTTAAAGCTTGACCCAGTTTCTTTTCTACGAGGTCTTTAGAAATAGTAGAAGGTCTTTTACCTTTATCTTTAATGAAATCACGTATTCGGTCTTTATTACCTTCTGAATCTTCAGTAGAATCCTTGGGAAACTCAAACCCAACCTTCGCCAAAGCATTGAAATATAACATGCATTCAGAATCTTTCTTATATTTCAACTGCTTAAGTCTTTCTGTATCTACATTAGAAAAACCTTCATTATATAACTCTTCAAGTTCATAGCGCCCTATCATCTCAGATGTGAAGCTTTCATTCCTGAAGTATAAGATAAATTCTTCTAAAGTCATTTTCATTTTCCTCTTTCTAAATTATACCAGACCAGTATTAGTTGTCAACTATTTTCTTTACAAACGCATTATAGTAGGGTATAATTAACCAATGATCCTAACTATCTCTTCCCCCATAAAAGCCTTCGTCCAAGCTACCTCAGAAGAACTTGAAATCCTTAACAAATTTCTTACATATACGAATTTAGCAGCTCAGCATGAGCTCAAACGATTCCAACAAAATCATTGGGCTAAGACTCGTGATCCTAATGCTTTTAACGCTCATGTCAACGAATTAAAAGCCGCAGTGAAAAACACTCTCATATTCGAAGAGAACGGCCAGAAATTCATTCGCCCCGGTTCAATCCCGTATCTTCCCAAGAACTTGACCATACAAGTTATCAATGAAATCCAATACCCAACGCCAAAGAAGATCGCCTGGGAAAAACCGCTTAAATTTACATTGTACCCATATCAAAATGAAGGCGTAGAAAAGTTAATAGCCGAAAAGCACGGCAATGTAGTTTTTTGCACCGGTTCTGGAAAAACTGCCTGTATAGTGTCTCTGTGTAGAGAAACGGGCTTTAAAACTGCTATTATAGCTCCATCTAAGTCTATATTTAATGAATTAATTGAAATATTCGAATTCCACTTCGGCAAAGGTAAAATTGGCAAGTTTGGCGATGGCAAGAAAGTACTTGGAAAACAGTTCACTATCTGCATTTCAGATAGTATTACTAATATAAAACCAGAGTCCAAAGAATGGGAATTCTTTAGCACTTTAGAAATGATAGCCTGCGATGAAGCTCATAGTCTAGCCAGTGAAACGTTAGAGCAGATGTGCAATGGAGTATTGGGAGAAATACCTTATCGGTTTTTCTTTACAGCAACGCCCACTCGCGGAGATGGGACGTTGAAATTACTACAATCTGTTATTGGAAACACTGTTCATACTCTTTCTACCCAAGACGCTGTAGAGCAGGGCTATATTTGTCCTCACAAGTTCAAGATTGTCCAAATAGATTCCACTAATCCTAATTACTACAGTACTAATGTGTTGGATCAAAAACGAGTGCACGTACTTAAAAATAGAAATATCGCTACATTCATAGCAAAAGTAGCAAACGCAGATGCTGTCCAGAATGGCAAACAAACTCTTGTTTTAGTTGAAGAATTAAGTCAAATTGCAATGATAATTCCTTTATTAAAAGTTCCATATGTAATAGCTCATAGTGAAAGTAGCAAAGCTAAATTAGAATCCATGGGATTAATAAAGGTAAATACTAAAGAATCTATAGAAAGCTTTAATAAAAATGAGGCAAAAGTACTAATAGGAACATCAGCTGTGCATGTCGGTGTTAATATCTTTCCAACTCATAATACTTTCAATTGGATAGGTGGGGCATCGGAAGTAAAAACGCTACAATCGGTCGTAGGCCGATCGGTGCGTTTTCTATCCGCGAGCCCATGGGCGACCTCATGCGTTCAAAAACCCTACGCTGTTGTTTGGGATTTCGATGTGAGACAAGATGTGATGCATAAACATTTAGAGACTAGATTAACCTACTATGCTAAATCTGGATCAACCATAGAATTTATTAACCTATAGGATTTTCTTACCTTTCTTAATATTATCAATATGCCACATTGGCTGTAAATTAGTGTAATGACATGCTTTTAGGAACTGCTCACGGTCCGTAAGGTCAAAAGATGATAATGGAATTATATGATCAATATCCCATGTCAGTTCTTTAGGGATTCCCTTAATTCTACCGTAGTTTTTCATCGACATCCCAGGTAACATCTTGGATTCTAAGTACTTTATGAAGAACTCAATGGAACATCCAAGGTCTTGGACGGCGGAACCAGCTTTCACTCTACCGCTGACTGCATTACTAATTCTGTGTCTCAAATTTAAAGATAATCTAAAAGATTCATCTACGAGTCTTCTTTCTTTTAAGTATTTACGCATATAAATACGAGCTTCTTCTCCGTGTGTCTTTCTATACGCCTTATCTGTGGCTTTCTTTTTATCCAAGTTGTCAGCTGTCCATGTAGCTCTCTACATCCTCTTTTTGTCTATATTGTTTAGATTGTAGAGCCGGTCGTATTCTTTTTTCTCCGCTTTCTTCTCGGGAGTGTCGCTGCTAATATTAATTCTATCTAGAATTGCTTCTCTATTGTGCAAATAGTATACTTGCTGTTTGCTCAATATAACTTCTTTATTATTCTCATAAAATATCTTACTTCCAGAATATTTACACACCTTACATTGAGGGAACAGCCCGTCTTTTCTGGATTTATCCTTATTAAAGTCCTCAATAGACTTACTAAGTTCGCATTTACTACAAATTTTCATAGATAAACTACTTCGCCAACAACTCGAAGAAATCAACATTCATAGCATCTACGACAAGAAAAGGTTCTGAAGTAGCCGAAGACTCTAACGGCTTATTAATATTAGGCAAATTGTGCAATACTTCTTCTCTGATAAAAGCTTTAGAGCCAGCCGGTATAATGGTACCATCAGATAGTTTTGCATCCATTAGCAATCTCAAACCTTCCACTCTAACCTTCTGGCCAACGAAAGCGATACCGCCACGGATTTCGGACTTAAGAGCTTGTTTTTTATAGACTTCTAGAATCAAACGACCATTAACTGAATACATATTTACTCCTTAGTTAGAACTTCAAACCTTTTAACTTCAATATTTTACGATGCAAAAGTGGCAATGATTTCATGGTACTTAGCATTATCATCTTTTCTTCTCTATTACCGATCACTTCTTCTGGATCCATATCATCGGAAATCGTATAATCATAGACCGTAAGCGTGCCTTCATTAGCTGTATCGGCACTGGAGATGGAAATGCCGCTCATCAAATTGTTAAGTTCCGATACCGTCAAGTCACCCTTCGGAGCGGACTTCCCCTCTTTACGATCCGCCTCAAATGACTCGTTCACTAACCTGGTCAAAGTCTCCATGTCTTCGACGCCCTGCCTCCCTCTTATAGAGTTGGCGCGGTAAATGATTTTCTTATCCAACGGATAGAAGTGCAATATGGTCTCAGAATACGAATCGATGAGATTTCCAACTGCCCGACCGATGATAACAGATCTGAACACAGTACTATAAGGCCCGGACCATTTATCTACCCCAGAAACTAACCCCATAGAGGAAATACTAACCATATCGACCAAAGATAAGTGAGCCTTTGGCGTTTTCCTAAAGAAGAGTTTAGCGCGATTAATTGCTAGCGGCATGTTATTTTCTATAAGTAATGTTCGATATTTCTCAACATTATCATATAGTTGCTTAGCCTTCTTTGGGAAAGGCCCTAGCCAGTTTTCATAGATGAACTTAATGAACTGGAAATTGATGTTGAAAGTCTTTAGGGTCTCTATGTCGGCAGTTTTAATGGCCGGTGTAATACTCTTACTGAAAACTGTACCTTTTTCCCTGAAATAAGGTCTAGCACTGAGGATATTTCGGTTCTTTTGACGGATAAGATTGAGGAATTTCTGATAGATTACAGTACTTTGCTTCAAATGTAGTATGGATTCTTTGAAATCATTTTCAGCTTGCATAAGCTGTTCAACTTGCTCTTTTTGAGAAGTACCGTCCTTATTACGGTTGACCGACAGGGTTACGTCATTCGTAAGCCTGCGGAGATTCTCATCTACTGTGTCATTCTTTTTATCTTTACGATCCATATGCTTAACTATATCATATGTTAAGTATTGACTTATGGTATTTTATTGGTTATAATTAAGCTGAGGGTTTATGGACGATAATGATAAAAAGATTACTGAGATTGATAAAGTTGAAATGACTATAAATAAACAAGGTGATCAAATATGGTGGAAAGGCAATAAGCTTCACCGCGAAGATGGTCCAGCTATCGAACGGGCTAACGGAACTAAAGAATGGCATTTAAACGGCAAACTTCATCGTGAAGACGGTCCAGCTGTCGAACGGGCTAACGGAACTAAATTATGGTATTTAAACGGCAAACGTCACCGCGAAGACGGTCCAGCTATCGAATGGGCTAACGGAACTAAAGAATGGTGCTTAAACAACATGGCATTAACCGAACTAGAAATCAGACAACTTCAGCGCAATAAACAGTTCAATCAATCTATTGAGGAAGCTCTAAAATGAAAAGAACATTCGCAGAATACAAAAAAGAAATCGAATCCACTTTCCATTATCTAATCAATAAATACGAATTCTACGGTAACCTATTACAACAATTCAATATTAAGCTTAGATTCGATATACCAACTGCTGGAGTAATGTTCAGTGCTTCCGAATGTAGTATAAATCTATATATCAATCCTGACTTTCTTATTGACCTGCCAATTGACGAACGTGTAGGGATCATAATACATGAAACTTTACATTTTACCCATAAACATCTATTAAACTTTAAAAGCCAAGCTACGACGCCCAAAGAGCAGCACAAGTTAAATATCGCCATGGATATGTCTATCAATCAATATATCAAGCATTTACCAGAAGGCTGTGTAAATGTTAGTAATTTCAAGTACAAAGATGATAAAGGTGTATTGCAAGAATTCCCCAAATACAAGCCTCATGATTTCTATTTAAAGCTTCTAGAAGAAAATCAAGAAGAAAACAAAGAAGAAATGGACAAATTTACTGGTTGCTTCTTTGATAACCATGATTGGGAAGAATTAGATGAAGATACTAAAAAGCAGCTTCTAGAAGAAGCAAAGAAATTAGCTAAACGCGCCTTTGAACGTCTTCCGGAATATAGCATTGATAGGCAAACTGCTAAAGATTTCCTACAAGAGTTAGACGGCGAAGCCTCTAAGATCGATCACCGTAGGATCCTCCAACAGGCTGTCACCAGAAATCTGATTAACTTTGACCGTATATCCACCTGGGCTAGACCAAGTAAACGTTATGGGATCTATTCTGCAGGATCTGTATCGGATAAATTGCCTTCGCTATTTGTTGCACTTGATACAAGTGGTAGTATTACTTATGAGGACCTTAAAACTGAACTAAATGAAGTGTCCAGATTCTTTAAAAAAGGCGCCAAGAAAATCATATTAGGACTTTGGCATACTGCACTTTATAGTGTTGAAAAGTATAGTTTCAAGAAAGAAATCGCCAATTATGTTGTAGAAAGCGGCGGCACAGATGTCACGGAGACTTTGCAATACATTCAGAAACATAAGCCGGATTTAGCCATGATTATTACTGATATGTACTTTGACATGCCAGATATCAAGACTACAACTGAAGTTATCTGGATTGGACTTCCAAACTGTAATATGAATCAAAAGATTCCAAAAGGTCATAAATTCATACTGTTATCTAATTTAAAGCGATAGGAATTACAATGGATTACAAGGCACTTCTGATAAGTAGATTAGAATTTATTGAACAGGATATAGCTAGACTTTTGCAGACTGATCCTCAGGATCTAGATGCTTCGTCGGCCATTGCAGAGCTCGTTGATGCTCACGACAAGATATTTAACACCGCCTTTGGTTCAAATCAAGCTATTATGAACAGATTAAATAAATTTACCCCATTTACCGATGTGCACGGGGTTAAAGTATGGATTAAAGATCCAATACCTTTCATGCGGGAGTATGGATATGATTTGGAATTAGACTCATATAATAATATGTCAGAATTATATAAATTCCACCGTGAAGACGGTCCAGCGATCATCTCTCCCTATGGGACTAAAGAATATTATCTAGATGGAGTAGAATATACAGAAGAAGCATACAATCAAGAACTTAGAAACCGTCAATTCAATGATAATATCATGGAAGGTTTAAAAGATTTAGGGGATATTCTAAATGAAACCGAATGATGCACTAAATGATATGTTTGATAAGTTTAATAAATATATAGCCGATAATTATCCGAACACATTCAATAATCCTAATGGCGACTTTGCAGATATCGAGACTGTAGACCAGGAGGATCCTTTAGCTGTAGCAGAAGAAATAGAATCGTTGGAACGTCACAATTTCATATGGACACTACTGGAAAATAATAAAGATTTATCCATAAAAGATCTCCATGAGATGTGGTTAACCGAAAAACGTAGACGTCAGTTCAATAAAAATATCACAGACGCTCTAGAATGACCAATTAAGGATATGCAAATGACTAAGCATGAAGAATTAATGGAACTAAAAACTTTAGGTGAAGCCCCAGATTTCTTAGATATAGAAGGATTCTCTACACTTTCAAAAGGTTATCTATTAAAAGGCGAAACGCCCCGTGGCGCTTACGCCAGAGTTTCAAAAGCTGCCGCATCCTATTATGGTGAAAACGCACCCTATTGGGAAAATAGATTCTTCGAAGTTATGTGGAAAGGCTGGCTATGTCCAGCTTCTCCAGTTATGTCTAATATGGGTACTGCTCGTGGATTACCGATTTCTTGCGATACACTTCATTTAGATGATAGTGTCGATTCAATTTTTGATAAAGTACATGAACTAGCCATGCTGTCAAAACATGGTGCCGGAGTTGGCATCTATATGGGTGATGTTCGAGGTCGAGGTGCATTAATTTCCGGTAACGGAACTTCCGAAGGCATCATTCCTTGGGCTAAAGTATTTGATAGCACAATAATAGCTATTAGCCAAGGAAACGTAAGAAGAGGCAGCGCCGCTTTGTATTTACCTGTAGTTCATGCGGACATCGACGAATTTCTGGATATCAGAAGAGCCACCGGAGATATCAATAGGCGTTGTTTGAATCTAAACCACGCAGTTTGTATCACAAATGACTGGATGGAAGAGATGGTAAAGGGAGACGTAGAAAAACGTCAAACTTATCAAAAAATACTTCAAACTAGGGTAGAAACTGGCGAACCATACTTATTCTTTACCGATAATGTTAATAATCAAAATCCGGAGTGTTATACTGATAATCAGCTACAAGTAGTAACCTCAAATCTATGTAGTGAAATTATGCTGTATACCGATCCAGAACATACTTTTGTATGCTGCCTTTCTTCACTAAATCTGATGAGGTGGGACGAATGGAAAGACACAGATCTACCACAGATAGCTACCAGATTCCTAGATGCCGTGTTAGAAGAATACATAGTCAAATCATCAGGTTTACCAGGTCTCGAAGCATCCAGAAGATCAGCTATAAAAGGCCGAGCAGTTGGTATCGGGGTTTTAGGATGGCATTCTCTATTGCAAAGTAAAGGTTTACCTTTTGATAGTTTCGAATCCATGATGTTGAATGCTCAAATCTTCAAAACGATCAGAGACGGAGCTGAGAAAGAAACAGCCATAATGGCCAAAGAATTAGGCGAACCGGAATGGTGTCGAGGTTTCGGTAGAAGAAATACACATCTATGTGCCGTAGCTCCTACGGTAAGTAACTCCATAATCTCAGGAGGTCATAGCCCTGGAATTGAGCCTTGGGCTGCTAACATCTTTAACCAACGATCCGCTAAGGGTACTTTCATTAAAAAGAACGCTGAATTAGAAAAACTATTGATATCTATTGATCAAAATACTCCAGAAGTTTGGAAATCTATCAATAGTAAACAGGGTAGTGTACAACATTTTGATTTCTTAACTAAAAAGCAAAAAGAGATCTTTTTAACAGCTAGAGAAATCAATCAGCATGCCATCGTCAATCAGGCGGCTCAAAGACAGAAGTTCATTGACCAAGGTCAGTCAATCAATCTCTTTTTCGCTGCAAATAGCGATCCAAAGTATATCCATGAAGTCCATATGGCAGCATGGGAAAAAGGTCTAAAAGCTCTTTATTATTGCAGATCTGAAGGTGTTATACAAGGGGACCTGGCTTCTAGGACCAAAGAAGAGTGTGTTGCTTGCGAAGCTTGACATTAATTTAGAATTATGCTATAATATCTTAGAGGGTTAACATGAGTATATTGACACCTAGAATTACCTACAGTCCTTTTGAATATGACCAAGCTTTCAACTTCTGGGAATTACAACAGAAAAGCCATTGGCTTCATTATGAAATAGCTATGTCTTCCGATGTAAATGACTGGAAACTCAATTTATCTCCAACAGAAAAACATGTAATCGGTAGTATTTTAAAAGGTTTCGTATCTACGGAGATTTTTATACAAGACTATTGGGCCACAAAAGTATTTAGATGGTTTAAAAAACCAGAAATACAAATGATGGCTTCTTCTTTCGCTTCTATGGAAAGCATACATGCCGTTGCTTACGCTTACCTAAATCAAACACTGGGCCTAGAAGATTTCGACGATTTCCTACATGAACCAAGCGCTAAAGCTAAGATAGATAGGCTTATTGAAACAAGGGGTAAGTCTAAAGAAGATATAGCATTAAGTTTAGCTATATTCTCAGCCTTCAATGAAGGCGTTAATCTATTTAGCTCCTTCGCTGTTTTACTTAATTTCAGTAGATTCAACAAGTTAAAAGGTGTTGGACAAATCATTGCTTTCAGTATAAAAGATGAATCACTTCATTCCGAAGCCGGATGCTGGCTCTTTAGGACTTTTATAAAAGAGTTTCCAGAATTATGGACTGATGATTTGAAGAAAAAGATATACGATGCCGCACGTCTCACTGTTGAATTGGAAGACACTTTTATTGATAAAGCTTTCAAGCTTGGCAGTATAGAAGGATTGACTAAAGCAGATTTAAAAACATTCATTAGATTTAGAACTAATACCAAACTGACCGATCTAGGATTAAAAGCTAATTGGAAAAACATAGATAAGACCGCCTTAGAACGCATGAGCTGGTTTGATATTCTATCGGGCGGAGCAAGTCATTCGGATTTCTTCGCAAGTCGCGTATCTGAGTATTCAAAGGGACAAATTGATTTCAGTAACATATGGGAATAGAAGGAGTAAATATATGAAAGAATTAGAGTTTTTCAAGATAGATGACAATGGAATCCTACCTGTAAAAAGCTATAATGGCGATGCGGGATATGATTTAAAAGCCTTAAACTCTTTCGTACTATATAAAGATGAACTGCAAATTGTCTCTACCGGCATTGGCGTTTCAATGAAACGTTCTGATTTAGTAGGAATTATAAAAGGCAGGTCTGGTTTAGCTACAAAAGGCGTGCAAGTACTTGGAGGAGTTGTGGATTCAGGCTACGGAGGTGAAATAAAGATTATTCTTCACAATGTAGGTCCGGCACCGTTATCTTTTAAAGCTGGAGATAGAATCGCTCAAATAGTCTTTATGCGTATCTATCAGGAAACTGAAGATAAGGGTGACAGAAATGAAGCCGGATTCGGTAGCACAGGACTTTAGATTCTTAATAGACACGCTAAAATAACTTGCTTGACAAATAAAGCTGTATAATATATAATTTAGTTAGTGCTAAATGCACAGAAAGTGACTTAGAAATGAGAACAGAACATATTCCCGAGATTTTGAAGACCGCTTTTGATATCAGAGATAAAGGTGGAATGCTTTATCCTTGTTTTGTAAGTGCTCCTGGACTTGCAAAGACTTTCAGTGTCAAAAAGTTTGCCCAAGATAACGGGTTAGGATTAGTGATTCTTTCTTGCTCAACTTTAGAGCCGCCAGATTTTCGAGGCTTCCCAGATAAGATCGAAGTCGACGGTAAAGCCAGATTAGATTTCGCCACCCCTATTTTCTGGCCAAGTTCCGGAAAAGGTATTATTCTTTTAGAAGAACTTAACAGATCTCCTTCTTCCATTATGCAGTGCGTATTATCTCTAACCGATATTAGACGTGGTTTCGATAACTATACACTACCAGAAGGTTGGATTGTCGTTGCAAATATCAATGCAGAAGATTCTGTGTACGAAACAGCCTCATTGGATCCGGCATTAAAAGACCGACTGGAATTCTTTAACGTGGAATTTCATAAAGATAGCTTTGTATCATTCATCAAAGCTGCCGGTTGGAATAAGACTTTAATCAGGTTTATTGAATCCGGTATCTGGAAGTTCATTGATCCCGAATCCGTAGGCAATATTCCAGGTTCCAAATATATCAGTCCTCGTACTTTATCTCGGTTCAATGATTATCTTGAATCTAAATCAGACGAAAAGTTCAAGCAAACATTCTATACGTCCATCTTAGGCGTAAGTGTCGCCAAGGATTTCAGTGACTTTGAGAATGATCACACGATTCTTCTCTACAAAGATTTCTTGGCCAATAAGAAAGAAGCTCTAGCTAAACTTAAAGCTTTTTCAAATGTAGAGAATATGGAAAGTCAAAAGCTTCACATCTTTATTACAGATTTATTGGATCAAGAATCTGTACCGGACAAACATTTAGCTGAAGTATTGCGTGTAATTCCTGCCGATCAATCCTTGGGCCTTTTAAAGGCTTTGGAAGATAAAACTAAGGATTATACTATTAGTACTAAACTGCTTAAAGACTTTCCTTTTTTAAAGGACATCATCAGACCGGCCGTTAAGTATATGACGAGTGAAGCTAAAAGCTCTAGTTCTAGCTCAAGTTAATTGCCATAGAAGGATTCTCTATGAGTAAAGTCGTAGTATTTGATCAGTGCGGCTGTAAGTTTATTTATAAAGATGGAAAACTGCACTGTGAAGATGGACCAGCTATAGTTCATGTGGATGGAGCTCAATGGTGGTACTTAGAGGGTGTTCAATTAACTGAGGAAGAGTTCAAGCAAAGACTTGAACTTATGAGATTGGCCCAGTTTAATAAAATGATAGAAAAGGCTCTAAAATGAAAGACGGTCTACATATTGACGAATATGGCACTAAACGCTGGTTCTTAAAAGGCAAACTCCACCGTGAAGACGGTCCAGCCGGAGAATGGGCTGACGGTGCCAAAGCTTGGTACTTAAATGGTATAGCATTAACCGAACTAGAATTCAAACAACTTCAACGCAATAAACAATTCAACGACAATATTAACGAGGCTTTAAAATGATTCGCGTACTCTACATCGGAGATCCTCACGCAACTCCTGGGAATCTAACGGAATTAGATTCCCTTCTATCATTCATAGTCCAGTTAATCCAAGAAAGATCTATAGACCGTATAGTCCTATTGGGAGATCAATTTCATACTCACGCTAATGTACGATTAGAAGTCCTTGAATTCTGGTCTAAATGGTTAAAGAAACTAAGCGATACAGTTGAAACCGTAGCTCTAGTCGGCAATCATGATATGACTGGCCTAAAAGGCTCTACGAGCAATGCTATGTCCGTGTTTAAGGATAAGGCTGAACTCAACAAAAGTCTCCATATTGTAGAGACATTTAAAGCTTTAGGGCCATTTCTATATGCTGCTTATATTCATGATTCTAATGAATTCATATATAAAGCTAATCAAATTCTAGAAGAGAATGATTCTAGAGTACTTGTATCCCATCAGACTTACGCTGGTTCTCAATTTGAGAACGGCTTCTATGCTCCTGATGGAGTTGACCCAGATAAATTGAATGTAGGCGCCATTATTTCTGGACATATCCATAGAAGGCAGAGATTTGGTAAAGTCATATACCCTGGGACAGCCAGATGGCTGACAGCTTCAGATGCCAATGAAGACAAAGGTCTATGGCTAGTAGAGCACGATGACATTCTAGGGCATATTATTGAAGAAGAGTTTATTTCCACAGCCCATGTGTGTCAACCGGTACGGTCCGTTACTTGGAGAGAAGGCGAGGAAATGCCTGAAATTGCTCCAAATTCTAGGACAACTGTTGAAATGATTGGAACTTCGGAATGGATCAAACGAAGTAAAACGAAGCTCAAGGGTAAAGTATCCATAAAGACTAAAATCACTGATCATCTTAAATCCGCAAACCGTAAGCCCGGAACTTCATTAGCGGATTTTATTAATAATACTTTTGATATTTCTACTGGACTTTCCAAAGAAGACCTGGTACAATATATGAAGGAACTGGGGTTTTAAAATGAAAAAATCAACATTTATATTAATGAATTGCTTACTCTGGATAATCGTGTGCAGTGTTATTTTCCTTGAAATTATGATCGTTTCGCACCCCACTCCAAAGTATAAGATTGGAGATTGTGTTGTACTCAGAAATATTGATGACAATAAAATCAATGTGGTGATTAGAATAATAAATATAGATTTAACTAGAGAAAAGTATGGGGTTGTAGGATTTTATCATTGTATCGGTAATCGATGTCATATGGAAAGAGCTGGAATAACGATTGAAGCATTAGATCAATTTAGCGTTCCATATTTAACATCTTCAGTCATGGTTTGTCCTGAAGTAAGTAAGGAATTGAGTAGATGAAGACTAAAATTGAATACGACAGAGAAGGCAATCGGACCTGGTTTAAACTTGTCAAACCAGAACCGTTGCACAGTAATGGCTTAGTTTCATCAGCATATTTTGAAGTCCATCGTGAAGACGGACCGGCGATAATGTACAATGATGGTTCAGAAGAATGGTTCTTAAACGGTAAGCTCCATCGCGAAGACGGTCCTGCTATCACCGGTTCTGGCGTATTGCAATGGTACTTTGAAGGTAAGTTACATAGAGAAAATGGCCCCGCTATTGACAATGCTAATGGACTTAAATTGTGGTATAACCACGGTGATCTTCACCGCGAAGACGGTCCTGCAATAGAATATATCGACGGCACTGGCAGTTACTGGTTAAACAATACACTCTGTACCGAAGAACAGGCGGAACATATAAAGCATACTGCCCAGTTCAATAAGAATATAATTGAGGCTTTAAAATGAGCGAAGAACTTTCAAAATCATTACAAGAAATGGCCAAATTGGTCATTTTCAGTGGTAAAATTACAGAACTTCATGAGAAAAACATGAAAATGTATCCATATGTATTTTTTGAAGGTATTCAATCGTGTCATATAGACTATGACCTTTCCCATAAACAAATAGCTTATAGCATAGAGTCTCGCAGCAATGCTATTGTTACTTATAGTCTTGTAATTGCTGAAGATGCTATTAATGACCAAATCGAAAAGCGTTACGCTGCTTTAGAATCTGCCTTAAGAGGATTATTTTGGAAAGATTTAACAGTTGAAATTATCATTAATGATATAATTATGTATAAGAGTGCAAAATGAGTAGATTTAAAACACCGCTTTTCCCAACATCTGAAACGTCCGTGGAGATAATAGCTCCACCTACTGATTTATTACCGGCACAGTTGAACCGCGTTCATAAATTCATAGAAGATGGAATGCCTGGTGTGGCGGCTTTAAAAGATACTACTTTACATCAGATCATGGAATTATACCTAGACGGTAAAACCTATAAACAGATTTCACAAGCACTTAGAGTTAAACAGGATTTGGTGATGTTTTTGTCCCATAAATTCAAATGGCATGAAGCTAAATGGGAACATTTGTCTGAGATTCAACAAAACGCTCAAGCAAAAGTCTTAGAAGAGAAGTTAACCAACATGGACTTTACGCAACAGTTAAATCATGCTTTGAGAGCTAAAATGAAGAAGCCAATCAACAAATGGATAGCTACAGGCGACGATTCTATGTTGCAAGATCTGAATTTCAAGGATATTGATACTTATTTAAAAGTGACGGAAGCTCATTCAAGATTAACAGCTGAGCCAAAAGCTGCTCCTAAAGCTCCTACCGTCAATATTAACATGGGTAATTCCGGTATAAATATCAAGAATTCAGATGAAACCATAGATATTTCCAGTCCAAGACAAAATTTCCATAGTCAACAGCTCCAGAATATGGCTGAGTTTAGACGTGGACAAGAGAACAAACACAAAATCCATAGGAATAATCCTAAGGATGAAACCGAAGGGGAAGATAATGAATAGTTTTAAAATCGTATGGGTTAGTGCTGCTTCAGCTCTAACTATATTAATAGGCGGCATTAGCTTGTTAGGCGCTATTGACCGTCCCGTTATGGTAGCTGATCCGGATACAATCGTACTTACTTCGTCTAATTCATTGATACTAAACAAACCTATGATGAGTGGCTATTTGTCTAAATTATCAGTAGAAGCCAGGGAACTAGATCGTGCATTGGACAGTAAATTCCCTAAGTCCAAACCGCCTATCTTTTTAATCTTAAGTACTCCAGGTGGCGAAGTTGAAGCTGGTCTTAGATTTATTGATAATTTGAACAGCCTAGGCAGGCCGGTTCATACTGTTACCGTATTCGCAGCTAGCATGGGATTTCAGACCGTACAGGGACTTGGCGAACGGTATATCTTAAAGAGCGCTAAGCTTATGTCTCATAGAGCTACCGGTGGAGTAGAAGGTTCATTTGGCGGACAAACACCGAGTCAACTTGAAAACCGTTTAGCTTTTAATAAGCAACTTATTTTCGAAATGGATTCATTAACTGTAAAAAGGACCAATGGAAGACAGACACTAGATAGTTATACTAAAGCTTATTCTAATGAACTTTGGCTGACCGGCACAACAGCAGTTGAAGGTGGCTATGCAGATAAGATCATGAAAGTAAAATGTGACGATTCCTTGACTGGCACTACTACAACAGAAGTGTCCGCTATGGGTTTTAGTTTTCAAGTAACTGTAGATAAATGTCCAGTAAACATTGGAATCCTGGACGCTGTACAAATACTCTCTACCACTAAGGGTAAAATGCTTGTAAGCGAATTCTTAGCTTCCGGTGGCGGTTTCGGCGCTGATTGTTTATCTAATAAAGATAGACTTTGTGCGTCAGATCCTACAATGACTTTAACTACCATTGAAAAGGTCAAAAAAGCAGCTATTGAATCACTGTCTACCGCCGGTGATTTGACACAAGGATTTCTTTTCTAATGCCTATGATCGTATATACTTGTGAAAACAAGCATTCAGTTAGCAAGTTCTTTCGGTCGGCCAAGGATGCGCCGTCCGAGAGTACTTGCGCAAAGTGTGACCGGACAGCCTTAAAGAAGTTGTCCGGTCCTAATTATGTCTCCAAAGTGACCATCGATAACGGTGTGATGGCCAGAAGTGTAGAAATTATTCCTAGTATCCTTGAGATTAATCAAGCTAAGTCCGAAAAAGACTTTACGAAAGAATAGACAGAAAGTAGTTTAAATGTTAAAGCTTAAGGAATTAAGATTTAAAAACATAGGCAGATTCACAGAAGAGCAGGTTATTGATTTCCAATCACTTGGAACTCTAGTACAAGTGGATGGGCAAAATAATAACACTGGTGGTTCTTCTGGTGCTGGTAAAAGTTCTGTCTTCAATTCCATCGACTATCTTTTTGGTTTAAATGACATAGCAAATACTGTTCTTCAGTCCCGACTAACCAAAGAGACTATCGAAGTTTCAGGCACTTTTGATTGGGACGGCCAAGAACTCACGATCTCCCGTTCCAAAGCCAAAGGACTTTCACTTGCCACTTATGGCAACGTTATAAGTGGCAGTTCAAAACTTGCCGAAGAAAAACTAGATGAAATCATTGCCATTCCAAGACATCTATTCCGCCCAATGATCCATAAACGCCAAAAAGAAGGCGGCTTTTTCCTCAATTTCACCCCTAAGGAAACGCATGAATTCCTCACCGATTGCCTTGGATTAACTTCCTATAGAGATAAATCTGAAATCTTAGATCTTAAAATCAAAGAACTAACTAATGAAAAAGCCAAGCTTACTAACGAACTTGGGCATCTAAATGCCTCTTTGCAAGCTACCGAACTTAGTCTTATCACTTTAGGCGAACCTCCAATTGAAGAAATTGATCCCAGATTCCTTCTGGTTCAAAAAGATCGCCTAGACCAAAGCATAGCAAAAGCTAAGGAACTATCCCAAAAACATTCCCAAGCTCTATCATATTATGATCTGGTTAATAAAATTGATTTCAAGCCTACCCCTTTCGATCGTTCTGGTCTATCGGAACTTAAGGAACAATTAACCGTTCATAATCTACGAACTAAGGCTATCTATTCCAACGAACACGAAAGAGTCAGAAAAGCACAATCTGAGGCTCATTTATTAAAGTCAGAGCTTATCGAATTAAAGCGCTCTAAAGAGAACGGAAACTTGGCTAAAAACAAGATCTTACAGCTCACTGAAGAACTCCAAATTATAAACGGCCAAACGTGCCCTACTTGTACCCAGATTTGGCCACTTATAAATTCAGCAAAGAGGGCCGAAACTATACATTTGGAGATAGAAAGACTTAACTTAACCGTAGAAGAATCCCTGAGAGCTTCCAGCTTATTTGATGAAAAAGTACCCTTGTTAAAACCTTTACTGGATGAGAAAGAGTTTAATACTCCAGAGAGAGCTAATATACTAGAAGAGCTAGAAACTGAAGAAGTCAGATTGAAGCAGCTCGTACAGGAAGCTGAACAGAAAGAACGCGAGCATAGTCGTTTGGAACAATCGCGGGCAATCGCTTCGTCGGAGAGTTATCATAGAGGTTTAAGCATCTTAAAAGACTAGGGAGCTGGAACAGCTCAGGGGGCAGATACAGTTAGAGAAGAGTATCTATGACACATCTCAAGCTAAAATCACTGCCTACCAATCGGCCATGGTTAAGTACTCTATACAGCACACTTCCTTCAATGAAAGAATCTCCATTTACAAAGGCTTAGCGAGTACTCTGATTCTAAATCTAAATGCCTTAGACAAAGAATTTCAATTGGTTAGCGAACTTAAACGGGCCATAAAGAGCTATATCTCCTGTTCATTCGATTCAGCCCTAGAAGCTATAAGCGATGGAGCTACGACGATCATAAGAGGGATTCCAAATATGTACGGTGCTACCATACAATTGTATGGTATTACCGAACGAAAAGACGGTAAGATTAA
>Ga0302186_10001544_pt1 | contig 18924 bp, 19 predicted proteins | sample II_Bog_E1_2_FD_198782 | JGI IMG/M metagenome (GOLD analysis project Ga0302186, IMG submission 198782) | Peat permafrost microbial communities from Stordalen Mire near Abisko, Sweden - II_Bog_E1_1 | ecosystem: Environmental > Terrestrial > Soil > Wetlands > Peat | place: Sweden: Abisko...
GAGAAAACTTTGTTTTTCAGTTATTTAAGCCTCAAAATTTAAGCAATTTTTTTATTAATACATTTTATTTTTAATGACTTATTCTCATAATCTCTTTCAACAATTCAACCACTAGCAATCCTTAAACGTCATATTATGTCGATCCCCTGCAAAAATCATTTTTTTTTATTAGTATATATGTTAAATCCATCTCAAGAACACAGTTTTTTTTCCTTCATTATAAAGTTCACATTGATCCCCTGTGATTTCTTCATGGCTTCAGTGGTTGGAGAGTTCACCCATTGTTCTTCTTCTTTCCTCATCAATCTCAAATTCAGCCAAAAGTTATTGCTTTTTCTGAAAAAATGGTTGTTAAACTTTTTTTCTCTGATTAGCTTCGGCGATTTGGGTTGTTCAAGGTGCAAAACGAGTAATGATATTTTTTTGTTTTTGGGACTCTTGCTTCTTTTTAATTGTTTGTAGCTCATTTTGCTTTTGGGTCAGTAATGGCATTTTGAACCACAAAGGGTTGACACTAATGCTGATTTTAGACGTGATGAGATTCTTTGATTTGTTTGGCAGAAGAGATTTTTCCGCATTATTATATATCAATTTTTTGGCATTTGCAGAGTCTCAGTAAAATCAGAGTATAATTATGCCTCCTTCATTTTTCTTTGTTCCAAGGTTAACTTTCTTTTCACCACATCCATTTAAATCATCGTCCATTTGTTGCTTTGGATGAAATATCCATAGATAGATTACCGATTTTTCCTCCCATGAACCCACCAAATATGAATCCACACATGGAGGGTACATCACCATCTTTTATGGTCCCACAATGACTCCTCAAAGTTGAAACGATATAAGTTGTTAGAATTCTCAAAAATCGATTGTTTTCATCCAAAATATACATGTGATAAATCATAACAATGGCACTATGCTTATGCACTTCCAAATCTTTCATAAAAATTTGAAAATTATTTAGTAACCTGGATAGGTTCAATAGTGGGATTCCTGGTAAAACTCAAATCCTGAGTCATTCGCTAAATTCAACAAGTAAAATTCACCCATAGTGCCAGTATTGGCTTCAGATCCACAATCTACATACAAATTTGAATTATAAATCACCCATAATATTTTTTGATTCACAACTCAGACCATAGGTTTTTGGAGTGGGTTCAATTTGTCCGATCTCCTTGGGAAGAAAAACTTTAATGATGTTTGCTGGCATGCATTTTATCATAACTTGTTTTTTTTTAATAGAATTTGAAAAAAATAATTAATTTTTAGATGAGTTGAAAAATTGTATTTCTAAAAAATTTTTATTGAAAAATGATAATTTGTTCCAAAAGACTTTTTTAATACACAAAATATTTCACTTTATTTCAAGGATTTGCTGAATGAATACATTAAGAAAGAAAGAGCTTGACACATATTTGAGGATGGGTTTTTCGGATCCTTGTATTTTATAAAAAAATATTTATATATTTAATAAAAAATTTCATCACCTTTAGGTAACTATTTAAATTCTGAAACATTCCACTGGGAAGCAACAAATCTAATTCAACTTGGCAAGATTTATGACATTTAATTTTTGAATTTTCGACCAATTTTTTCTTAAGGTGATATCGATAAAATACTTGAATTATTGAGGCAGCCTATTATAAATTTATAAAAGTGTTGTGAATAATATTAGTTTAAACTTCTTTTTCCATTTCTCTAATACCATCTATATCATAACGGTTTTGAGAAGAAGCTTTTTTCTTCTTCTTTTTCAAAGGTAAACCTCCAGTTTTTCTACGCTTTTCAATCTAAAATCTTTTTTATTTTAAATTGATGCTGCTAATAATTACAGCTAAATTTCGTTCTGAATCTTTCTCGTCATCCACTTGAGCAAATCCAGCTTTTTTCTTAGTTTCTTTGGTTGTTGAAGATGATTGAATATTTTCTTTTGAGTCTAGTTTATCTGATTTGTTTGGCTTTTCGGCCTTTTCTGGCTTTAATTCAGGTTTTTCAAATTTCCCATTTTTTTCTGACATAATTTCAGATTTTTCTTTCAATTCGTTTTTTTCTTTTTTTTCTGATGGCTCAACTTTGTCCTTTTTGCTTTTCTTTTCCAATTTTTCAGGAATTTTATCATTGTTATCACTTTTTTCTTTCTTTTCAGTTTTTTCTTTCCTTTCATTTTTTTCAATGTCATTTTTATCTTTTTGCTTATTTTTCTTATCATTTGTGTCATTTTCGTCTATTGATTTTGAAAAGAAAATTTTAAATAAGGATGTTTTAAAAAGACCTTTTTCTTTTTGAGTAGTCGTGAGTTTCTCTAAATCTTTTTGTTCCTTTTGCAACTTTTCCTCGACTGCTTTTTTTTGTTCGAAAAGTTTATTCAAATCATCCTTAATTTTTTTATATTGATCTTCGGAACCATTTTTCTCTCCTGAATTATTATTCATGTTTGGCTTGTTATCTGATTGTTGAAAGCTTTGCAAAAGCAGCTTATTTTTGAATAATGTCTCTTTCTCTTCTGAGACTTTATCATTAACTTGAATATTATCTTGGGAGAGAGATGTACTCATTTTTTTTCTTTTATCTATAAATTAATAATAAATCTAGTTATTTACAAATTAAAATGAAAAGACCTCTTTTCCTTCTTTCCTTTTTTTTATCGTTGGTTTCAGAAGAAACCATTTCCTTTGACTCCATTTCTTCGCCTTTAATTTTTTGCTGTTGTTTGACTTCTTTTTGATTTGGAACTATTAAGGTGTTATTCCCATTAGTAGATGGAGGAGGCAAATTGGGTCTTTCTCCTAAAGTATTAGTCGCTTTTCTGTTTTTGAACCATTTTTGAATGACCATAGTTGCTCTTAATCTTCTTTCCTGAATATCAGTTGAAACAACTTCTCTGATTTTAGTTTTTTCCTAAAAATATTTAAACTACAATTGAATTTTCAATTAAAAACCCTATTTGCATATTTGTCTCTTCGATCCTTCACTAATTTTCGTTCATTTTTCTTGAACTCCTTTTCAGCCTCTGGGTTGCTGAACATATATTCATCTCTGTCATCTAATTTGGCTAATTTAGGGTTTCTTGCAGGAGTGATTTCTGTGGCATAAGTGGTTGTTTTCTTTCGTTTTCAAATTTCTTTCAATAAAAACTTTGGTTTAATTACTTGTTTTTCAACATAATCTTTTCCATGCGTTAATTTAAATTCAGGTTTATCGGTTTTTTCGTCGACCAGAGTGGTCAGAACTGCCTTTCTAAAAAAAAGGAATATAAAGATAAAGAAAAAAGAACAATTACAATTTTACTTTTGCTTTAAGTATTTATCAGGATTATCTACGTATTTTTCATACTGAATCTTTTTCTCTGTTGTCGGGCTTAAATTAGCATTTGTTGCTTCACCAATTTCTCTAGAAATTTCTTGCTTTTTTATGATTACGATGGTTTCTTGACGATTGTAAATTATGTAAATTACGCCTTTTTTTTAAAAATAAAATAAAAACCTGGATCCTCTTCTTTTTCTTCATCATTGGTGCTTCTATTAACAAAAAACTACATTATTTAAAATAATTTCAAACGTTTTATGGGGTTTTGTTTTAGGATCATAAAGCTTGTTTTTTTCTTTCGGGATGATTTTCGGATCTATTTCTCCTACAAAATATGGAATTATGAAAATTGAAAAAAAATGATTTATTACTTTCTTGCTTTTTCAAAACTCGTTCCTTTGTTTTGGCCTTCAATAAAGTTTTTTTATTCTCATCCAGAACTTCAACTGTTCCTGGGTTGATTAAAACTGTCTTCCATTTTTCATCACCGACAACTAAAATAATAAGAATGTTATTTCAATGAATATGAAGACATATTAAAGAAATCTGATACAAGTTGGTTCATTGCTCATTGACTCAAACAAAAATAAATATAAATATATAATTAAATTGCTTAATTTTTTTACAATTGATTTAACAAAAGCTGTTTGTTTTCAATAATTTATTTTCAAATAATTTAAATTTAATTATAAAAAAATGGACTAAATTTGTTTCATGAATACATCTGTTGATTTCTTCAAAAAGAACTTCCAAAACAACCACAAAAACTTTTTCCTATGTTTGAAGGTTTCCTTTTCAAATACTTAAAAAAAATAAATATTTTCTAGCGTTTTCTTCGATCTAAATCACATGAAAAAATAAAAAATTTTCCTCAAAATGCCATTAGCTCTAAATCAGCTGTTTTATTAAATAGTTCATCAATACATAGCAATAATCCCATGTTCTCAATGAATTTCAATTCAAACTCAAGTAATTTAACAAAAAAATAGGATTGAATGAATTTTTTTAATACAGATTGCCAAACTCTTAAAAACAGTGAAGAAGGAGAATTAATAATCAAAAAGCCACTTTTGAAAAACAAAAATTTTGAAATAAAGAAAATAAAGGAGAATGAACAAGTGTCTGCTTCTTATTCCTTTCCTAATAATAAAGAAAACATTATACCAAAACTTCTGAATTCAAGCAGCAGTTACATGAGAAACTATAAAAAAAAATTAGAACATCTAGAAAAAAATAGCAAAAAAAGCTCTTGTCATTTATTTAACATAACAAATCAATTGGAAAAAAGTTCAAAATTTTATTTATTTGTATATGACAAGTGAAAATTAGATAAAGAAATTAATTTCTTTGAGGAGCAAGACAAAGAAAATTCGATAAGTTTCATTGAAATTTATCAAAGGAAAAATGTGATTAAAATTCAGAGATTTTTTAGGTTTCTTTTTCACATTTTGTAAATAAATAAAGAGTTTTTCAGAAAGTTCCTAAAAATAAAGGAAGAAAAGGAGATTCGTCAAACATATGAGGAAAACAAATTCCTTTCTGAAGAAAATATAGCTTTGAAAATGGAAAAAAAAGAAATCGAGTTAGATATGTAAAAATTTGTTGAAATAAAAAAGATTTATCTCAAATAAAATTTAGGAGGACGAAAGTGGAAACAGGATTAACCAAACAAAAAGAGGAAATTTCTAATATAATTAAAGAGTATGACGCATTTATTAGAAAACTCATTGCTGATAAAAAACATTTGAGTGAAAATTGCCAAAAATATTGCAGTTCCTATGAGAAAACGGCTCAGGATTTTGTTGTCTTTAAAGAAAAAACATTGGAAATCAATAAAGAGGCCTTTGAAGAGGAACTTCAAAATCACAATATTGAGAATGGTTTTTTTAAAAAAAGTTTTAATTTCAATATTTATTTCAGAAAGTCTGATGAATGAAATAGAATATTTGAGTGAAGAAAATAATAAGCTGAAGATTAATTTTGTTGACGAAATCAAGAAAATTCAAAAAAAACAAGCTAACGATTTATTTTTCTTAGAAGTCAAAGCTTTAGAAATTACGAAAATACAAGTAATATAAGTTATTTTTCATTAATTTTATTCATTTTAGGATACTAACATCAAGGATTTGTCTTTGCAAATAAATGGGTTAAAAAAGCAATTATTTTGAAAATTTGCGATTATTATTTTTCCTTAAATTATGTATGTATAAACTTTTTATTTTTAAAAAAAAAAACTAATTTTCATTTGAAATATCGGTGATTTTTATATTTTTTTGGATAAAAAAAAAACGATTAAACAGTTTTTTTGTTATCAAAATTATTTTTGAAGATATTGAATATTGAATGTTCCTAAAATTTTAATTTTAATCCTAAGAAAAAATAATCTATTGTTTTTTTATTTTTTTTCTGGCTTCTCTCCTCAGGAATTTTTTTGTTTCTGTTCTCATAATATCAAACTTTTCTTCATTTATGTTACTTAACTTAAAAACGCAGATTCCATGTGCACCATTCTCATAAGCCAATTCTACTCCGCGCCTAAAGTCCTTGTCACTCATAGCTTCGGCTTGAAGACCAGTATAGAGCATTGGTTTTTTCCTGTTTTTTTGCAATTTTAATTTGACTTTCCCTTCTCTTGTTTGTTGACCAATCCACTCTGTATTTTTCTTGAAAACATCAGTATAAATCATGGGAAAGACCATATCTATATTCCAATCCTCCCATTTTTGTCTTGTTTTTATGGTGGACAGACCAGGGCCAGGATAAACATCGGCTGAAATTCTTTTTCCATTGGAATGAACAATTTCTGCAATTTCATTGACAAAACTCGTAATGACATTCACCCGATAATCTGCCCATTTTTTCACTTTATACGGATGCTTATGTTTTGTGATGTTCATCCCAGTTTTCTTTAAAAAGGAAGACACACAATGATTACAATAGCAAGTGTCTCCATCAGGTTTATATTTTATCCAATAATTCTGTTCTATATATCTGACATAATCTAAATTAATACCGTCAACCTCTGGAATCTTAGAAATGTTATTGTACATCTCTTTCAAATAATTTCTTACGATTGGGTTATTTGGACATAAAAATTTATAATGGGGAGCCCCATAAATCGGTGTTTCATGAGCATGAATGCCAGATTTAGTGACAACATAAGCTTCAGGATGATTTTCAAATAAAAATTTCTTATTCTCCCCCAAACCCAGCATTGCTGGAAGCCAGGCATAAAATTGAAGACCTAATTTTTGGGCAATTTTAGCTGCTCGCGGATATTTTGGGAGATCTGTCCAATAGTTGACACACTCGATGCCTTTGGATTTATAAAATTTCAAATTTCTTATTATTTCTTCTTCGGTTGCATTCGTTGACCCTGAATCATTCGATGCCTCTGAATACCATCCACATAATCTTGGCATTGGTTTAGAAAGCAAACTTGAGCAGTTGAAAAAGGAAATAAAGTAGAGAAGGACAAAATATCCTAAAATAAACTTCATTATTGTTAAATTCCTAACAAATGTTTTTTACAAAATATTAGTTTATAAAAAAAAAGAAATTTTAAGTGATATATTTTTCATGAAAATTTTACAATTCGTTAAAAAAATTAAAAAATTAATTTTTTATTGTTGTATATTTTAGAGGGGGATATTGATTGTTTTTTATATAAATTTTTTGTTTTATAATTCTCATACATATTTATTTTTGGAAAAAACATTAAAAATTAAAAAAAATGATGAAAATCAAGGAAAAATTCGGATTTATAAAGAGCTCTTTTCAGTGATCCAAGATGTATTGGTAAATCTTTGTTTGACGTTTTTCTTTTCCAGTGTCGAAATTTTTAAGAGGTTCATTCTCTTTTCCGACATTTTGTTGCTGCATCCGCTCATTAACTTCTTCTGGTTTTGAACCACATTTAGTGAGCATTTTATTATTCATTAAGTTAATAATATTGTTCAAAAAAAACTCCTTCTTTTTAGTTTGGAAGTTCCATTCGCCTGATTTAAATATTTCATTCGTCTTCAGTCCATCCTTTTTACTTTCGCCAAACAAGGCATTTTGCTTATTATTTTGAATTTGAATTAAAGATTCTGCATTGTGTTTAGGTGAAGTTGTTGAGCTCGTTTGAGTCATCAGTGGTTTATCAAGATTTTCGTTAAATTTTTCAGATTGGTAGTTTTTTACATTTTCTTCAAAATTTGATATGGTCAATGCTTTTGCATCTTTTTTCTTTGTGCTTTTCGTTTTTTTTGAAAAAGAATTTAAAGCAGTCTCTGAAAATTTCGCGGACTCTATCCGAACATTTCTTTGTAGGTAATATGCATTTTTCTTCGGGTTTTCATCCCCATTATTCATTAACGACAGTCTCTTATTATTTATTGGAATGATTTGATTCGTCTTGAAATTATTTAGAGTCTTAGCTAGGATCTTTTCAGAGAACAAAGCCTTTGGTTTATTCAATTCTGAATTCATTTTGTTATCAGGGGTGGCATGGGTATTATTGTTGAGAACTTTTCTTGAAGAAAAAGGAATCACAACTCTTTCTTTAGAATTTGCCGTATGAGCTCTGAAAGAATAGGCTTTCCGATAAGTTGGGCTTGAAGGACTCAACAGTCTTTTGTGGGAATTAAAGTTGTTTTCTACGAAATTTCACAGTTTGATTTTAGAAAAAAATGCAAATTACTTGAAGAATTCTGTTGAATTTCAAATAAATTGGGGACGACTTTGTGAAAATGGAGGTTTTTCTCATATATGGAAACAGGGAATTTGGAAGTTTGCATTGAGGGAAGGAAGAAAGGAAAATGAGTTGAAAGAACAACTAAACGAAAAAAATGAGCTGTGCGTAATACGTTAAATATTTAAAGAATATGAATGTGTTTAGAAGGATAGTATTTATTTGTTTTTTTTTTGGGGGCCTTTTTTAATTAACAAAATTCTCAAAATTTCTATAATTTCTTTTTTAAAAAATAGCTGAAAGGAAGGTAGGAGATCGAAAAGAAAAGAGGGAACTACAGTCTGAAAAATTTATTATTTTTTATATTTCAAAAAAAAAAACATGGAATTTATAAATTTTATTTGGGTTTTTGAAACTTTTCTTCATAAAATACCTTAATATGATGAAAATGAAATTTTAACATTTTAAATTTGGTAAATGTTGCTCATTTCCGGGTTCTTCTATAAAATATTTTTATGTTAGGTTGCTCAAGTAAAAGATGGGTTTTCAATTTTTTCATCAGTTCGATTTTCTTTTACTTCTTCGATTTTCATCGTAATTTCTTCCATTTTAATTTTAATCCCCTCAAAATCTTTTTTTTCTTCCATTGGTCTTTCAATTTGGTCCTTATAAAGCGAAAGCAATTCTGTCATCATGTTGATGCAATCTTTTAAATAAAATCTTATATATGAATAATTTTTATTTTTACCTATAATCTCATTGGGATTTATATCGATTTTATAATCTTCGCTTATTTGATCAATCCATTTCTGATAAGCCAGTGTTTTCAGAAATTCACTGTCCTCTTCCAATTCAGGTCTTTCCGACAAAACATTTTTCATAATATCAGGTGGACTAATATAAGTAAAATTTTAAATTTAAGTTTTATGTTAGAGTATATTTACAAAATATCATAATTAAAGGATCCCGACGCAACTACAATGCAACTAATTGCGATTATGATGGATTTGAAAATTATGCAGGCATGAGTTCTGTAACTGTCCAGAATAAGAATTTTGGCCAAATAGTAAATTTGTTCTAAAATTTGAATTTAATTTAAATTTCTAAAAATTATAAAGTTTCTACCCTTATTATAATATTTTCTGATCAGCGCTTCCAAATAATCATAAGGCGTTGTTATTTCAAAATCGAATCCAATGGTCTTAAGCAAATTTGATTCTGCTATGCAGACCTGCTCTCTTAACTTTAAGAGGAGTTGATCATTGAGCATTTCTTTGATTTTATAGATTTTGTTGATTAATTTGTGGTATTCGAAGCAAATGTTCTTCATTTTAGTGTCCGCGTCTTTGATTTTGGAGGCCAGCAATAAACAACTAGCTGCTATAGTCTAAATTTTAAATTTCATATAACACTATATCGAAAATTTAATTATTACAAATCTATCATAATTCAAATAGCTTCTTTTGTAGAAAAAGAAATGACACAAATGAATCGCTATTGAAGTTATTGAGTAGCTTTTTCTAAAAATGGAAGAAAAAAAATCAAGATGTAAGTTTTTGAGATTAGAAAATTCTGACATTTTTAAATTAATAGCGAGATCCATTATAAATTGAGCGTTGCCATTCATCAGTTTTTTCTGGATTTCAACGGGAATCCCGTAATCGGTGTTAACGTTTTTGAAAAACTCGTCTTTTTTGACCACATACATTTCAAATTCTAAATAGCTTTAACAGTTTATAATCTGATTATAAAGAACCTGATTCTGAATTTATTATAATTCTCGAAATCGCAACTATTTTGAAGAAATATGCACTATTAGGATTAATTTATTAAGTTTATAATTTCGTAGACGTTTTTAAATTTTTTTGAAAGATATTTTTTCTTATGCTAATTTTTTTTGCACATAATCTTCATTTCATTTTATAAAATATTTTCTGTGTTTTTTTCTAAATAGCATTAAAAAATTAAATGTTTAGGGGGGAATTATTTTTGTTCAAGGCAATCGAAGCACTTTTTCAATAAAACTTTATTATCGAATTCCCTAGCAGCAAATTCTCTTGTGTACTTTTTTGATGTAAAAAATAAAATCCAAATTTAAAGAACCTTAATCAAAGTGTCTGTGTCAATCTGTTCTTTTTTGAATGTCTTTTCCAAAAACATCAGTGAATCAATGATTGCTCTGTTTTCTGCCACAAGCTCCAAAACCCTAAAAAATTCTTTATTTTTACCCCAAGGGTGATTTTTTTACTGTTTGGAAAAATTATCTGGAGATGCTAAAAAAGTGTCAATGGTGGTTTCATTTAACACCAATTGGTCATTTTGTTCGATAAAAGTCTGCAATTTATCAGACTCATCTTCTATAAATTTGATTTTGGTTTTCATTTGTTGCTTTTGTTTATTTTAATTTCAACCAATTAAATTAGAGAACCTCCATATCATTGTATTGATTTTCCCTTTGGTCCATTTCCGATTTCAATTCTAGCAAGCTTTGTGAGGTTGTCGTTTGATTTGAAAGGTCCTGTTTCATTTTCTCTGTGATTTGCTTCACTTCATTGGTAACTGCATTACCATTTCATTAATTTAAATTAATTATTACAAGGGAAATCAAGCGAAAAATTTTAAAAACAAACTATTTTTATTCAAAACTTTGATTTCGTCTTCTCCAGAAGAAGGCTTTGGGAAAATGTCCTGTTTATGGAAATTATCTTGGACATGAGGAATCGGATTTGGTTGTTGGCCATAATAAGGTGGCTGTTGATAAAAATTTTGTCCTTGAGGGTTGTTTTGTGGTTCATAAAAAGGAAAATTATTTGATAGCTCTTTCTGCATTTCCTGCATGATTCTTATCTAAAAAAATTTGAAATATTTTTATTTGAAAAAAAAGGGAAGAATGGAACAATATTATAATGAGTAGTCCAGCTTTTAGCCTCATTGAGGAATAATTGGACCATGCTTCCATCTGGTGAACACCCTGAAAGGAACTTTGGATGAACTTTGAATCTTTGGGCTTTAAAATCAGAAAATATTATATGAAGAAAATAATTTAAAAATCTCACGATCGATGTTCTTGAGCTTTATCACAGGTGGAACTTGCGGGAAGTTAAGGGGGAAAAGAATATAGGTGACTATATTGTATTTTTTGTCTTGAAAACTAATTTGCACTTTGAAATTTAAAAAAAATTATTTTAGACAATAATGATTCTAAAAAATATCAAAATAACCATTTCCTCTTAATTCGATCAAGGTTCTGGAATATTGACCATCATCTAGGATTTTTTAATTTTTTTTAAACAAAAGAGGTTTTTTTACATGCAATTGAATGGAATGGATCCAAGTATTGGTAGTTTGAGAAAATATTATAGCAGCTTTCTCTGATTTTGTCTCTGGTTTATTTAATATCAATAATATTCAGTTTTGAAAAAGTACATTTGTTGATAACTGCATGAGTTTAAAAGCCCTTTTAGCTGATTTATTTTCGAGTTTTGAATCATTTCTTATCTATTTTTTCTAATTTCGATTATAATTGCTTTAAACGAAATAAAATGATAAATCCCGAGACTAATTATTTATGAAATTCATAATTTTTTCTACACATTAATGAATTTTCATTTCATAGACTAGATAGCAATTTAATTAGCACTTATGGCTCTTTGGTCTTAATTAATTGTTGTTTCCATAAAAAAGTGTTTTCCAAAAAAAAAAAATGTTGTATTGAAACAAATTTAAAAGCCAAAAAAAATAAAAAAATGTTTGAGGATCGTTAAATTCTTATTTTAAACAACAAACAAAAACTCACTCACTTCAGCCCCTCTTATACAAATACAGAATTTAAGATTTAAATATAAACGCCATAAAAAACTCACAAAAAAATAAATTTAGCCTAATGTAAAAAATGTTTATCTAGTAATGTTTTCTTGCTTTTTGCATTCTTTCAACACATAATAGATGTTTTCGAAAGCGAGATCGATTTCCTTTTTTTCCTAATTCAAAAACGATTCTGTAATAAAAAAACACAGAAAATTTGACTCACTTTCGCTCCTGTCAAAACTAATTTGCCAGAAACAAAAATTAACAAAACGATTTTGGGAGTGCACATTCTGTAAATTAAACCAGGAAAAATTTCTGGTTCATACTGTATTTTTACAGTTAAGTTTTAAAATCAAACTTAATGAAAAAGGCATAATAAAACTTGAGTAAACTCATGATGTCTTTGATTCAGCATGTCAAGTTTGATGGGGAACTTCACATCACAGCTCCCCACGATGTTTTGAATTTTGAAGTCCTTGAACTTGACTTCAAATCCCAGTTTTTGGATCATTCTGGCGTATTTTTTCGCTGCAGTCAACGAAGCAGTCTCATCTTTTGCTCCTGTGCACACAATTTTTCCTTTAAAATTTTTTTTTATGAATAACTGAATTATGAATTTTTAAGAAACCGGAATGAAAAATAAGAGCCGTGGTTTTGGGGTCTCTCAATCTCATAATAACCGCAGCAAATCGCTTGGGGTTATATTCTGCATTTCTGCACTGAAGAGCAATCTTTTTGAGATCTAGACTACAGCTCAAATTGACAGTTGAGACGACATTTCTTCAAATACGAAATTATGGAATTTTAGAAAAAAATGAATCTTTTTATACTGAAGAGTGGGATAATAACTGCGGTCTATTTGGTTGTTCTGGTTTGGATAGGCAACGGTATCTGTGGTACTTTCTTCTTTTGTCACAATGATTTGACCGAACCCATTCCCTGATAGAAGATTTGCAGATCTAGATGGAGGCATAGGCGTTTTGGAAAGGAGATTAACGTTGGCATTGGAAGAACTCATGAGTGGAATGAGAGAAGCGCAGGACTTTTGTTTTTGAAAAAAATGATTTTACGATTATAATTTTGGTAGAACTTGACCCCCCCTATTTAAAGGGCAAGGTCGATTTTGATTGGCTGGATTTTAAATACATCAAGAAAAAATTTATGGTTTCGATAATAAAATCTATTATTTTAACAAAATCTTATTATTTCTTAACAAATATTAAGAAAACAAATTATTAGGATTTCATCCGAATTAAGAAACCTTTAATTATTAAAAAAAAAAATAGATTTTTAGGGAAATAATTCAAACAAACGAATTCTGGGATAATTTCTAAGAAAAAATAAATAAGGAAAGGAAAATCATTTTATGCTTCGAATAGACTGTAAATATCATCTTTATGATTGAAGTTTTGGAAAGGAACTTTTCTTGCTGGAGGCAATACATTATCCGAGTTGAAGTTTAAAATGTGTTTTAAAAAAAGATAGCAAAACCAAAAACTTCCATCTTTTTTGATGATAATGTCAAAAGTGTTTTTGAATTTCTCATTGGCTCTAAAACTCTTTCAGAATTTACTATAGTATTTTATTTATCATGAAAAAAAAAAACCAAATGATTTGTGAAACATATTGATAATTGGTTTCTAGTTTTTATCCCTTGGGTCATTTGTATATCCTTTAATATTAAATGAACAAATAATTTATCATGTCATTTTATGTTACATATAGGGAGTCTCCTAATAAAACTATATTTTTATCCGTTAAATCTTTCGAATATTGTTTCACAATTGCATTTTTGTTAAAGGAATGAACTGGGCACTCGTCAAATCCACTTAAACGTCCGAATTTGTCAAAAATCATTTTGTTTGAATGGATCTTCATTTTTGAGTATGCGTGCTGATCCAGGAAATCGTAAAGTATCAATTCAATAACATCTTCAAAGATTTAATTTCTTCATAAATTTTTTTAAAAAACTTTGCAGCCCTCCTGAAATTATGTAAAGTGGAAGATTGAAGTTCATACATTGCTTTAAAAACTCTTTGGCATAAGGCCTGAGCAGTATTCTTTCCTGCGAAATAGCGCGGATAACTGTTTGGAGAGTGAAATTTTTCTCATTCAGCAATGCTGTCTTGCTCTTTTTCAACCTTTTTGTTAAATTCATTATTTTCGTTTAAAATATAAAAAAACCATTCTTCCATTTGTTCAACGCCCGAAAAAATTTCGCCACTTTCAAATTTTATATAAGCGCTCACCAGGTTTTTGGAAATTTCTTTATATAGGTCACTAACTCCTTCTAACTAAAAACCATTCGGTTAAAAAAAAACATTTTCTTACATTATCAAAAATCCTAAAACAGCAACTACTTCTTTGTCCTTTATTTTTCCTATATCTTGTCAGAGTTTTATCGAAATCTATTCTTTTCCTTTGAATCCTATACATATATATAAAATTATGTTACCAGATACAATAGCCAAAGATTCAACACCTCCCTCCTTGAAAGCCTGAATTTTGCTTTTAACTTCAGGAAAATCGCGAATATAAATTTCATCTGCTTTTTGAAGAGTATTTGATAGAGCTTCATTAACTTCCCAATTAAAAGTTTTGGGAACAACCACGGCAGTAGAGCCTGAAAAAGCATAAGACAAATTTATCTTCCAGAGATATTTTCTTAGGTGAATAGATTTCCCAGAAATGTACATCTTAATATTATTTTTTTTATGCCTTATATATATTTATATATTAGGTAATATTTTTTTCTGCGGCTTTAAAACAAATTAAAAAATTAATTAATTTTATAAGAAACATGGTTTTTGAAATTTTTTTTAAATTAATTAACCAATAAATTCTTTATTGGAAAAGTCACCCGCTTTAGCTTTATGATCTGAAAGCATCGGCTTTGATTCGTAAACTGCCTGAACTATTTGAGGTTTTATCTTGTAATTAATTGTTTTCATTAAATAAAAAATAAAAGGTCTCACATTAGTCTTTATTCCTTTCAAAGATATATAAGAAATGGAAATTTTTGAAACTTCGTTGGAAAAGTAAATTATAAGCTTGTGCACATTTTGGAACTTTGAAATTTTCACTGAATACTCAATGTTTCCTTCTAAATTAGGGACGATTTCAAATTCCTAATAGGAAAATTTTTGTATATAAAAATTACGAAGTAAAATACTTGGATTGGTGCGAATTCTTGAACCAAACTGAAATCAATGTTTTCCTGATTTGTATATCTGTTCAAAAGTTAAATAATCTTAAATAGAAATTTTTTAAGTACAATTTCATGATTTTTGGGGCATTATCTCTATCATTTGCAATAACACAGATTGTCTTTAATTTGACGATGCATTCGAAACTACAAAGAAATATTTTTTTAGAAAAATCGTCGATAAAAAAACGGGATTATAAGCAAAAGCTCAGGGTCATCATTTGACTCTAAAAGATTAGTTTTATCGAATTTTGTTTCTTTGGTTCTAAAGACCTTTTTACATGAATCCACCTGACATTCATTAAAGCAGAAAACCTTGTTTAAAAAATATTAAACAAAAATTTGCAATTAATTATAAGGGACTTTGTCGAGAATAATTGAACCTAACAAGTCTTCGTTTTCTTCGCTATAGGCATATTCTTTGCATCCACAATTAGGGCCATGAATATGGGATGGCAACATTTTTTTCTTGAAATTAAATTTTTTTTTTTTTTTTTTTAAATCAATATTTTATAAAAAAGCATTTAGTTCTAAATGTGAACTAGAAAATTCCCAAATAATTAATTTTTTTTATAATCAAAATAAAATAAAATAATCTTAATCTAATCTTTTTTTGCTTGAAAAACTCTTAAAATGCCAATCAAGGCTTTACTCTACAAAGTAGAGAATGTAGGAAAGACTTTCAAATCGTACCTTAACCCTTCTCTGAATTAATCTATTTTAACCCAAGTTCCAAAAAAAAATTTATTTGGTCATTTTCCATTGATGGTGAAGAACATCGTTTGGAACTATTTGCATCCCTCTTATCTGGGAAAAAGAAACTCATGCACAATGGAAAATGCATCTACAAGGAGCAGAAGTAATTTTTTTCCATTTTGTGATTTTTTATTTGTTTCTAATTTTTTCTTAGGTTGAGTCTGAATTTTCAATATGGCTTCAGCATTTCCCATAACATGCTTCTTCTCCTGCAAGTAAACGATCAATTTGAGCTGAGAATCAACAACCAGCCCTTTTCCTACTTATACACACAAGGTAAATTTTTTTGACACTTATCCAGGATAAAATCTCCTTCTTCAGAAAAAGTTAAGAAAGAATTCACATACGAAGATGATAAGCCATCGAAAGATTACGGGGGTGGAGGTGGTGGTTGGGATGAGGTAAAAAAGGCCAAAACCGACCAAGAATCCTTCAGTCGTCCTCCTGCTCAAAAGTATGCTGGTTTTGGTAGTGGCGGTGGTGGCGGAAATCAATCATCCAGTGGAGCTGCTGGTGGATTTGGACAACCTAGCACTGGTGGTGGTGGTGGATTCGGTCAACCAAGCACTGGCGCAGGTGGATTCCTCCAGGGATTTGAAAAATTTGACTATTCTAAGAAGTAAAATTAAAATATTCTGAGAGGGTTCTTTCCTAATTTCATAATAAGCAAGGAGTCTGGACAACCGAAAAATGAGAAACCTGAGAAACCTGAGAACAAATTCACGGACTTCTCCAACTTCTCAAAATCTAACAGCGATAGTAAACCAAAAACGAGTGTAGGAGGAGGAGCAGGGTTTTCAGGATTCAATTCGAATTTTGACTTCAACAACTTCTCAGGAGGCAGCGGTGATAAAGGAGGCTTCGGAAATTTCCAGGCTCCCCAAAACACAAATAACAATAACGAGTTTGCTAATTTCAACAACGCCACATTTTCTGGCAGTCCCTCAAAAAACGAACAACAAGTCAAAAAACGTAAAAATTTAAAAAATTTAATTTATTTTTACAAATGGCATTGTTAGCACCACCTAAAGAAGATGTGGATTTGTTGGGAGATTTGGGCGGAGGCGAAGAACAAGTACAAGAAAACATGGTTTCTCAGAATCAAGATCCAAAGAATTTGTTTGACGGGAATGATTTCATGGACCAGCCACAGATCATGCCTCAACAACAACAACCCCAGATTCAGCAATCGCTTAATTTGCCTTATAATCAACCAAATTTGCCTTATAATCAACCAAATTTGCCTTATAATCAACCACAACAACCGCAACCTCAAATTAACCCTCTTGTACCTGGAATGAACATCAATCAGCCTGGAATTAATGCAGAACCTATGAAAAAAGTAGAAAACAAAAATTAAATTTTTTACTTAAAGGGTGATTTCTGCTCTTTTAGACAACCACTGTTGATTTGTGGGATCAAGCTTTGACGGGAATCAATAGTCCAACGATTGGTTATGGGGGGTATTTTCTTTTAAAATTCAACGTTTAAAAATAATTTTTAATATAGATATGCAGGTGTGACTAATCCTCAAATGGGTCAAACGGGACAAATCGGTCAAATGGGTCAAATGGGTCAAATGGGTCAAACGGGACAAATGGGTCCAATGGGTCAAACGGGACAAATGGGTCAAATGGGTCAAATGGGTCATCTGGGTCAAATGGGTCAAATGGGTCAAATGGGTCAAATGGGTCAAACGGGACAAATGGGTCAAATGGGTCAAATGGGTCAAATGGGTCAAATGGGTCAAATGGGTCAAATGGGTCAAATGGGTCAAATGGGTCAAATGGGTCAAATGGGTCCAATGGGACAAATGGGTCAAATGGGTCAAATGGGACAGATGGGTCAAATGGGACAGATGGGCCAGATGGGTCAAATGGGACAGATGGGACAAACGGGACAAAAGCCGATTGGTCAAATGGGGAATCCTCTTATGGGAAGTCAAGCAGTTGGGTTAGGAAGTCAACCAATGGGAGGTCAAAGTTATGGAATGAAATCGGGAGTAGGGGCGCCAGGTAATCCACAAGGAATGCAAGGAAACTTGGTGGCGAGTGTTTATGGCTACGGAAATGCACCTGTTCAACAAAACCAGCCAATGCAACAGCCTTTTCAACCAACGCAACCTCAAACACAACTGTCAAAATCTCCGTTTGATGATTTAATTTAAGAAAAAATTGAGCTAAATATTTTTAATTTAAAATAATTGACATATTTTTTTAAATATTTTTCAATAATAATTTAATAGTTTTCCATAAAATATGGGTAGTTTCTAAACGAATAAAATGCACAAATAATTGAAAAAGGTAAAAAAAAAAAATAGGCGAAAAAAAAAATACAAATACTACGAATTTACTTTCCATTTAAAATTTTTATCTGTTCTTATTTTTAGCATTTCGTTCAATTTAATTTTTTATGAAAGAAATCAACATTTCGAAAAAATCAACATAATTTTCCTTGACTTTAATTTTGCCTTTTTCGATTTCAAAGTACTTTAAAGGTTTGGTTACCGAAATTTTTTCCTTTGTTTTACCATAAAAAGATAAATACCATGAATTTTCACTCACAATAATCCCTTTTCCTATTTCTTTGTTGGCAATATGACAATGGAGTTGTAAATCTTTGCTTAGATTTTTCAAGTCTTTATTTTCGAAATTATTTTCTGGAAATTGTGTCTTGAATAGGACCAAACACACTTGGTTGTTGATTGGTATATTCGCTAAGTTATCTAAAGGTTTATCCATTTTTATCAATGCGCCATGAATATAGAAATAACTGAGAAAATTATTCACTATTCCAAAGGTATTGATCATTAAACAATTGTAATCCGTTTTGGTTGCTATGAGATGGTTTTGGTGGGAAAACTGAAAGTTCTCAATCAAAGTTTTCAGTTTTTCCTTTTCAGACAAAGTAAATAAGAAGGTCTTAGATATTTCAAGAGGAAGTTCAATAAGAATGTTTTGAGGTAGTTGTTTGGGGTGATCTACATTTTCATTCACTGCATTGGGGAAATATTCTCTCTTCTTAATATCTTTGGAAGTAGCAATTTCAATTGGTGTTTTTGGTATTAATTCGACCCCTTTATCTTCGTGAGGCGCCACATTTCCTTTGTTTTTAAAATTTTGGTCTTTCTTTTCTGGTTTGGCATCACTTGAATTTTTCCTCACATCATATATTT
>Ga0302186_10001545_pt1 | contig 18901 bp, 9 predicted proteins | sample II_Bog_E1_2_FD_198782 | JGI IMG/M metagenome (GOLD analysis project Ga0302186, IMG submission 198782) | Peat permafrost microbial communities from Stordalen Mire near Abisko, Sweden - II_Bog_E1_1 | ecosystem: Environmental > Terrestrial > Soil > Wetlands > Peat | place: Sweden: Abisko, Stordalen...
CCGCATCCTCACTTCGAATGACTGGAGAGAAAAGCCCAGATTGCGGAGAGGTCGTGAGTCCATGCGTGTCCGACACCCGGCTCCCAAATGAACTGGACTTCCACATTGTTTGCGCAGCCGGTGGCGATGTTCCCCGTATTGCCGCTCATGCCGGGAGTGGGCCAATCATTTGAATTGTTGGGCACACTGGGCGTTGCGTCGGTACATAGAGGCTGCGTGGTTTGCAGCGTGGTACAGCTGTTCAGTGCCACCCAATTATTGAAGGTATCGTCGACTGTATCCAACGTAAACCTCACATTCGAGTACGAGGTCGTGCCGTAGCCGCAGGGGATTAAGTTATCGTCCGCGGTGCCGTGCCACTCCTGGACAGAAATGGGTGGGAACGGGTTGGGGGCGGTCGGCAGGGGCAGCGGTGGCGAAACGATCCCTTCTTCGTTGACGATCTGGCCTGACACGGGGACAATGGCCGCGACCAGATTGGAAAGGTCGTTGCCGACCCGTTCCGTCATCTGCGCACCCGAAGAGAAGCCGGTAACGTAAACCATGTTGGGGTTCACGTTGTACTGCGCTGTGAGATTTTGGATCAACTGTCCCAGGAAGCCGGAATCGTCGGGCCCGTTCGGCCCAAAGCTCGCGGGAAAGGCGGAAGCCATGAAGTACGAGTTCCAGTTCCACTGGTTCGTCGCTGGATCAAAGGTGGAAGCGGGTTGAACCAGGATAAAGCCGTACTGATTCGCCAGAGCCGCCCAGCCCCAATTCAGTGTGATCACGGGCGTTGGATTCGAGCCGGTGGCAGGGGTGGTCCTGGTTCCATGCAACATCAGGAGCAACGGCGGATTGGCAGGGAGAACCGTCGGCACAAAGACTTCGTAATAGCGGGTGATACCGTTTTGGAGAGGCCAAGTCATGGTGGGGTAATAGTAGTTTCCGGCACCCACGGTTTGGCTCAGGGCACCCGAGGTACTGGTAGCGAATGAACTGCTGCCCTTATAGACGGCTGTAATCGAATAGGAGCCGACCTTCAAATTTGTAGTCGTGTAGTCGGCCACACCGCCGGAAAGCGACGCACTGCCTAGCCTCGTGCTCCCATTGTAAAACGTGACGTTGCCCGTGACGGTAGCGCTAAACTGTGGCGTTACGCTCGCCTGAAAAGTCACCGACTGCCCAACATTGGCCGGATTCCACAAGGAAACCAAAGTAGTCGTGGTCGCGGCCGCGTCTACTACCTGTTTCACCGCGTTCGAGGTGCTGCCGGCGTAGGTGCCGTCACTCGCATACACCGCCTTGATCGTATCTGTACCACCCGCTGACGTCGAGGTCGCAAAAATGGCGGTGCCGCCACTCAACGTCCCAGTGCCCAGTACGCTGCTTCCCTGCTCGAACGTGACGCTTTCTCCGTTCGGCGGCGCAGGAGCGACGACTGCGGTAAAGGTCACCGTCTGCCCATAAATGGACGGGTTCAGTGAAGAGGTGAGCGTAGTCGTGGTTGTGGTCAACGCCATGCACACGCTGGAAGCTGCGACGAGCAATACGACGGGCAATACAACGATCAGGAGTCTCGCGATTTTCATGCAGTCTGGCCTCGCTGATGGCAAAATTCCAGAATTGCTCCTTTTCTCCGAAAGACCATCGCAACTTTTGTCACTGTCCATTAGGGACGCCTGCCCACTTAACCGGGGGTTCGACGCGGGTCTCAGTCTGATGGGGATACCGATTGCTTTGGCAAAGAATAGCACTCTCAATCGGCTTGTCAATACCACCGAATTCCGGGGAGGCTCGTAAGTTGCTTATACATAAGCACTTACAATCCGTGCAATTCGCCGGATTGAAACGGACGAGCGCCGCGATGGGGGCAAGGCCAACCGGCGAACAAACGAGTTGCATCCAAATAGAGGTGTTCCCCTAGAATCAGTGACTGACGGTGAAGGAAGGATCGCATGCTTCGGCTAAAACATGGGCTACAGTTTGCTTCTGCGGCTTGCCTTGCATTGACCCTCAGCAGTTGCGCAGGATCCGGTTCTAGCGTCAATCCGGTGCAATCTTTCACGCTTTCATCCTCACCGAACAACGTGGGCGTTGTGCAAGGGAGCAATGGGACCAGCACGGTCACGGTGAATCCAGCGAACGGGTTCAGCGGCAGCGTCACTCTTTCTGCATCAGGTCTGCCGAGCGGCGTGACTGCTTCCTTTGCCCCGAACCCAACCACCACCACCAGCACGCTGACCTTTACCGCGAGCGCCACCGCGTCGATCGGAACGGTCACAGCGTCCATCGCGGGAACTTCGGGTTCGTTGACGAACAGCACCACGCTCGGTCTCACCACCAGCGGGCCCATTGCAACGGGGAAAATCAATCACGTTGTGATCATTGTGCAGGAGAACCGCAGCCCCGATAACCTTTTTCATGATCCCATCCTGATCGCAGCTGGGGCCGACATCGCCAGCCAGGGGCTAACCTCTTCGGGAGCGATGGTGCCAATTACGCCGGTCACGCTGGTCACGAACTACGACCTGGACCACACGCACGCGGCGTTTCTTGACGTCTGCGGCTACGATCCCGCAAGCAACAGTTGCCAGATGAACACCGCGGACCTGAACACTTGTGGTCCATCTCAGAATTGTCCAGCCTATCCGGAATATCAATATGTGGACAACTCCACCGGGGTGATCCAACCCTACTTCACGATGGCCGAGACGTACACCTTCGGCGATCACATGTTCCAGACCAACGAAGGGCCGAGTTTCCCGGCGCATCAGTACCTGCTTTCGGGCACGTCGCGAGTCTCGACTACGAGTACCATCTCGGTGGCCGAAAACCCGGAAGGCAGTGGCAACGATGCGGGGTGCCTAGCGCCTCCCGGTTCCACGAACAATACCCTCGACATCAGCAACCCGAGTCCGGAGACGACCGAAGGCGTGGTCAACTTTCCATTGTGCTTTGAACATCCAACGCTGACCGACGTGCTGGATGCCGCCAGTCTCAGCTGGAAATATTACGCGCCCGTGCCCGGCTCTATCTGGACGGCGCCGGATGCGATCGAGCACATGTGCCAGCCTTATTCCGCGGATGGAAAGTACGACGACACGGTGTGCAACGGACCCGACTGGACCAACGCTGAACCGAAAGTTGTGATCGAAGGGTCGAATGCACAGATCATCAACGATATCAATGGCGGAGCACTTGCTTCCGTGAACTGGGTCATCCCCACTGGCTCGGCCTCGGATCACCCCGGCAACTCCAAAGACACAGGGCCATCATGGGTATCGGCCATTGTGAATGCGGTGGGTCAGAGCGCGTACTGGGCGGACACGGCGATCATCGTTGTGTGGGACGACTGGGGCGGATGGTACGATCATGTGGCGCCGACGATTCGCAACTCTTATGAAACGGGGCTACGCGTGCCGCTGATCGTAATTTCACCCTATGCGAAGGCGGCGTACATCTCGCACGTGACCCACGATTTTGGCAGCATTTTGAAATTTACGGAAGGGGCGTTCGGACTCGGGGAGATTGACCAGACGGTGGGGTATGCCGACTCGCAAACGGATAATCTGTCCGATTGCTTCGACTTCAGCCAGACGCCACTGCCATTCACTCCGATTGCGGCACCGCTGGACGCGAACTATTTTCTGCATGACAAGTCGCCGGCGACGGCACCCGACAACGACTGAGGCGGTTCCGAAACTTATCGTTCGGGCTGATAGGTTTCGGCGGCTTCGACTGTGGCATCTTCCGCTGTCATGAGCGCCTGCTTTGAGGCGAGTTCTCCGACTCGCAAAGCCCGGCCCGACCACACCACCCAAAGCAACCCCAGTCCGTACACGGTCCCAGCGATCAGCAACTGCGCCGCGAGTTGCAGATACGTGTGTGGGATAAACCAGCGCTGCATCCACAAAAGCGCGAGCATCAACGGCGCGGTGACGAGGAGCGGCAGAACAAAGGCTTCGCGCAGGTAGGTTCCGAGACGAATCCCCAGTTGCCGGCACAAATGTCGCGGCATAAACAGGATCATGCTGCAGGCGAGTGGGATGGCGGTACCATAGGCATCGCCGATGATTCCATAGGGACGCACCAAAATAATGCTGAGAATCAGGTTGCAAATGCCTTCGGCGAGAGTCACGAATGCCCAGGTGCGATGCTTGCTGATTCCAAATAACACTCGCCCCGAGGCGGCCTGCGCCCACATGAGCGTGGCGGGAACGATCAGGACGACGAGGACGGGATAGCTGGTGGCAACGTATTTTTTGCCGACCCACAGTTCGATGACGGAGCGACCGAGGACGAGCAGCACGGCGGTGATTGGGAATGCGGTTAAAGCGCAGATGCGGTTGCCGACGACGAAGACCTTGCGCAGGCGGTCCATGTTTCCGGTCGCCTCGGACTGGCTGGCAATGGGCAGAAAGTTCTGGGCCATGGCCATGACCACCTGTTGCGCGTAGCTGACGATCCGGGAACCAATGCTGAAATAAGTGACCGCAGCGGCCGAGATCATCGTGCCGATGACGATGTTGTCGGTCTTGAACTTCAGCTGCGTCGCAATCATGATGATCATGGTGACGCTGCTGTAATTGACCATGGTGCGGAAGGTCGTGCGATCGACGTACTTCAGGCCAAAGGGAACGGGTTGGATGCGGTAGGCGATGACGCCGCGGATGGCGGAGAGAATGACCGGGAGAACGACGGTGATGGCGGCAATGGTAAGCAATCCCCGTCCATAGTGGACTGCGAGCAGAATTCCAACCAGTCGTGCGATGTCGCCGGCGATGTTGGCCCAGTTATTGACGTAGAAGCGCTGTAAGCCATCCAGGTAGCCGCCCACCACGCCCAGTGGAAAGCCGATCCCCACGGAAGCGCCCACCAGCAGAAGCAGCCAGCGCGCGGTGGAATGCAATTCGGGAGGAATCTTGAAAATGTGATCGACGTAAAACGAGAGGAACAGGGTAACCAGCAGGCTGAGAGCGCCGATGCAACTGTAGGTGAACAGGCTGGTGTTGATGAGCTTGGCGAGATCTTCGATATCGTCGGTGGCGGCGAACTTGGAAACGTAACGAACCACCGAGGAACGGATTCCGAGATCGAACAGGCCGTAGTAGCCGGTGATGGAAAAGATGAGGACCCAGATGCCGAAGGCGGTGTCGCCCAGCCAGTGTATGAGGAAGGGCGACAAAAACAGGCCGACCAAAACGTCAAACCCCAGCGAGACCCAGCTGGAGCCGACATTCTTGGCGATTTGCCGTTTGTTGATCCTAGTCATTGATCCCGCTCACTGATCCCGCTCAGTACCGGACGACAACTTCTCTCTGCTGTTGATCGGATAATAACGCCGAGTCCTACGATGGCTGGCCGGTCTTCGACCATACCGGCATGGCTTTGCTGTCCAGTTGTCGCGCCTGCAACTCGTAGCCGAGAAAATTCATGAGCGGGAACCACGCGACTTCAATCTCTTCGACTGAGTGGCGCGGCAAGCTCTCCTTCCAGCCGCCGGATTTTGCCGCGCGGACGAAGGGAATCTCCTTCACGGTATTTTTCGTTCCGGTCCACTTGTCCGCTTGTTGTTGTTCGAGCTTGCGCATGGTGTCGGCGGAGCTGCGGGCGACGGCTGTTTTCAGTCTCTCCTCGTCCGCCTTGATCCCAAGGAATTGGGCGATTTTGGCCGTCTCGCCGACTGGATCGGCCAGCAGATCCTCGTAGCGAGCCAGCAAAAACGAGGGATTGCCATAGCGCGGACCGATCCAACTCGCCGCATGTTCCCACCACGAGCCGTAGGACGAAGTTGTGCCCGCGAGAAAAGGCTTGATGAACTGCTCCAGGGTCATGTCCGCCGCGATGTAGCGCTTCTTGAGATCGAAGTGATATTCCGACACGGCGACATCGCGCGGATCGCGGACCAGATAAATGACTTTTTGAAAACGGACGTCAAAGGGCTCGTGGCTCTTCAGGATGCGAGGCCGAGGCAGTTTCTTGAGGAAGCGCTTGGAGAGAACTCCGGGCGCTGGTAGCAGACGATTGATGTTGGCAAAGCCGACCGTTTCGTTGGGATGAATCAGGTTGGCCAGCAGAAAACGCACCCAGGTGTTGCCGGATTTCGGATACGACACCAGGAACGTGTCGTCGGGGTAGACGGTGTAGTTGTTGCCGGCCAGATCGAGACCGAGCGCGTACTTCACGGCGTATTTGAGCTGCCCGATCATAATTTGCGGCCTGCCGAAGCCAGCATCCAGTATGCATCCCTCATCGCGGAACGCCGCTGAGATCTCGCAGCGATCCATACTCCCGCACTTCCGCCGGAGATTGCGAACTCAATTCATATCCCAAGTGTTGCATCAGGTGTCCCCATGCGGCCTCGATTCTTGCGGCTTGGGGAGCGGGCAAATCGGAGCGCCATCCGCCAGCGCCGGCGGCGCGGACAAAGGAAAGATCCTTGCGCGATCCTTTCATGAGCGTGTTCCGGTCGGGTTGCTCCTTTTCGAGCTTGCGCATGCGATCGGCCGAACTTCGTTCGACGGCTTGCGCAATCTGCTCCGGGCTTGCGGAAAGTTGCAGAAATGTGACCACCTTGGCCAGTTCGCGGGCGGTATCGGCCAGCAGGTCCTCATAGCGCAGCAGCAGGAAGCGGGCGTTGCCCTCGCTCGTGTACAACCAGGTTGCGATGTTTTGTCCCCAAGAACCGTGCGGGCACGTCTCGCCGGCAAGGAAGCGGGTGACGAATTTTTCAATCGGGGAATCGTCCTCGATTTTCTTTAGTTTCCGATGATAGTGATATTGCGAAACCACGACATCGCGCGGGTCGCGAACGATATAGACAACGCGCGGATAGCGCGGATCGAAACACTCATGGCTCTTGATGATGCGGGGCCTCGGCATCCGGTCGAAATCGCGTTTGGTGGTGCCCATCGGATCGGGAACCAGGCGATCGATATTCGCCCAGTTGACGGGTTCGCCGGGAAATCTGAGGTTCGCCAGAAGGAATCGGGTCCAGGTGTTGCCGGACTTCGGAAACGACACCAGAAAAATGTCGTCGGGCAGGATGACCAGGCTGCGGTGCGGGATGTGCAAGCCCAGAGCGCGCTTCACTCCGGCAATCAAATGCTTCACGATTGGAATCCGCACCTCGATACACCCGACCTTTCTTCCCCGCGTCTTCGCCAAGGAGCGAACTTCGTCGACTAGCGTCGATCCGCGCCGACGGAGACTGTGTTGGCCACCGCGAGTTCATATCCGATTTCGCGCATGAGCCGTCCCCACGCGGATTCAATCTCGGCCACGCTGGATTCCGACAGCTCGTTTTTCCAGCCGCCTGCCTTGGCGGAGCGAACGAATGGTTTGTCCTGCCGGGTCTGCTTGGTGGAGGACCACAGATGGCCCTGCTTCTTTTCCAGTTCCCGCATGCGGTCGGCGGAACTCTGTTCGAGGGCGAAGGCAATCCGTGCAGGATCTGCGGGAACTCCGATGAACTCCGCGATCTTTGCCATCTGCCGCGCGCCTTCCGACTGCAACGCTTCGTAGGTCACCAGCAGCAAGCGCGGACTCTGGCCACGGGTATAGAACCATGTCGCCGTATTTTCTGCCCACGTTCCGTAGGGATGATTGAGTTCGCCAGAAACAAAGCGCGAGACGAATTTGTCCAGCGGAAAGTCGTCGGGAATCGCGCGCCGCTTGATGTCAAAGTAATATTCCGAAAGCACTACGTCGCGCGGATCGCGGACGATATGAATGATCTTCGGATAGCGCGGATCGAAATATTGATGACTCTTGAGATAACGCGGACGCGGCAACTGCTCGAGATGGCGCTTGGAGATTCCTTCCGGATCGGGGATCAGTTCGTTGATATTGGCGAAGTCGGGATGCTTCTCGGGGTAGACGAGGTTCGCGATCAGAAACCGCGTCCAGGTGTTGCCGGACTTCGGATAGGAGACCAGAAATACATCGTCCGGAAAAATCCGCAGATTGCGGCCGGGATAATGTAAACCGAGAAGCTGTTTTCCGCCCGCGATGAGTCGCTTGATCATTGGGAAGTCCAAAGCATGTCAAAGTAAAAGTTGAGCGGCTCGCGCAGTTCGGCGCGCTACGTTCCCTGCCGCATTCGATTCCAAAACGAGATGAGCTTCGTCGTCGCGCCCGGCGCAATCGCCAAACCGATCGTCGCCAGGCTCAAGCTTGTCTGGTGCAAATAGCCGTTCGCCTCTGAAAACAGTTTCCGGGCCTGATCAAACTGACGTTCCTCCAATTTGCTCTTACCTTCCTCCAATAAATACCGGGCTCGGATCTCCGCGGCGCGCTTCTCCACCATTACGCGATCCGCATCTTTCAGCGGAAGGGTCTGCTTGTACTTCTCCAGAATCGCCGAGTACCCTTCGGCCAGCCTCGCCCGCGACGCACTGAGCGAACCGGGGCGTCCGACGGGCATATATGCCTGTACTTTCTGTGTATATCCAATTTTCGCACCGTAGAACGCCGTGCGCACCCACATATCGTAATCGTCACAGCGGGCGAGCGATTCATCGAACATTCCCGCTCTTACAATCGCCTCTTTGCGCGCCACCACGGTGGAGATGGGTATCTGGCAGCGTTCCACCAGCAAAGAACCGAACGTCGCCTCGCCGGCCGAGGGACACCCCTTCATGAATTCGCGTTCCTGGCCCCGCTCGCCGACGAGGCCATTGGAGTACGTAAGCTCGAGCGCGGGGTTGTCGTCAAACAGCTGCATCTGCGCAGCCAAGTGATCGGGCATCCAAGTGTCATCGCTGTCGAGGAAGGCGACATACTCGCCGCGAGCGTGCCGAATGGCGTTGTTTCGTGCTCCCGCCGTGCGCTTGTTTTCCTGCTTAACGTACACGATCCGGTTCAGGTACGGCGCAAGCACCTTCTCCAACTCCGGCGTATCGGGCGAGCCGTCGTTCACCACAATCGCCTCGAAATCCCGATAGGTCTGGGCGAAAACCGAATCCAGGCATGCCGCAATGAAATGAGCTGTCTTGTAGGTCGGAATGATCACGCTGACCTTCGGCGCTGCGCCGAGCGGCGGCGTCTGTCCGCTGAGCTTCGGCTGCGAAATGGAATCGGCTGTCTGCATGCCCTCCCCAGGTACTTACACACTCCTACTTACGAACTGTGGAACACTTCTTCCTTGTCTCCCGCAACAATATGGTTGACCGCCTCCACTCCCATCATCACCGAGTGATCCATGTTTCCGATCTCGTAACGCCAAGCGCCGAAGCGACCGCGGGAGTAAATTCCCTTTTCCAGCAAAGCGGGTTGCAGCACGGCGAGGGCTTGGTCGCGGCCGAGCGTTGGGATCGGGTAGGAGTAGCCCACGATGCGATGATAGCGCGAGACAATGCGGCTCCGGTCGGCTTCTTCCAGCATTTGGGCTTTGATCAGTCCCGACGTGACCTGCTCAAGAATTTTCTCCGGGTCGGGCGTTTCGCCCACGCGGAACGACATTTCGCACATCAGGGAACTGTAATGTTCGGTATCACCGTTGGGAACGTTGTACGGCGAATAGTGGGAAAAATAGGTCGCCCGATAACACGGCATCTTGGAATCGGTGAAGTAGATCCAGCAGCGTCCGGTCTCGATCTTCTTCTTGAGTCCCAGCCCAAGCACCAGCAGGTTGTTGTGTTCAAGGCCGGTCGCGGCCTCCAGCAGTTTGCCGTCCGCCGGCTTCATCATCTTTACGAACAGATCGAGAGGTGCGGTCGAGATCAGCACATCGTAGGTGTCGCCAGTTCCGTCGGCAAAAGAGACTTGGCGGCGGACGGGGTCAATCTCGGCCAGCTGTTTTCCGGTTTTCACTTTCCCGGCGAAATACTTGGCGATCCGGCGGTAGATCTCGCCGGTTCCGCCGTGCAGCGGGAACTTGAACTTGCTGTTGGGACCCCACCCCACATCGTCGCGCTGATAAAGCACGTTTTCGAGGAGTCTCTTGAAGTCCACCACCGCGACGCGGTCGGCGATCCAATGTTTGGACATCTGTTCGAGCGGCGTGGTCCAGACCTTGTAATTGTAGGGGAACATGAAGGCATCGGCGATGCCCTCGCCAAACGTAGCGAGGATCCAGTCGCGGAAGTTCCCCGTTGTGCCGGCGGCTCCCGTGGCTGCGGCCTTGGCGGCGCCGATAAGGCAAGAAACCTGAACTTCTTTCGGCAGGTAGCGCAGATTGCTCTGGAACGGATAGGGAACCCAGGAATCGTCGCCTTGCACAATCCAGCTCTCGCGGATGCGCTCGTGGACTTCTTTGCCCATGACCTTGTCGATGAGGTCGTCGAAGTATTTGTAGTGCGAGAAGATGACGTGGCCGCCCTCGTCCCACACGAACCCGTTTTCATCGACATGCGAAGTGGAGTGACCTCCGACGTCGCCGGTTTTCTCGTACAGTACCCAATTGTCGTAGCCCAGCTCGTGAAGGCGGTAGGCCGCACCCAGTCCGGTCGGTCCGCCTCCGATGATGACAATTCTCTTGCTCATAGTTATAGATAGATTGGTGTGGCAAAAACACGTTGCGCCGAAGGATTCAGCCGACGGAGCGGTGTGCGGTGAACTGTTGCTCCGCGCCCGCGCTCACATCGAAACTACAATCGGCAACCCCCGAACAATTGTGGGACGAAAAGAAAATTGTACCATCCGAATTTCAGCCCACTGTGTTCCGCAAGTAACCTCAACAACGCTATGCAGAGCCCGAGCGACGGACCGATCGCGAAGGGAGCGATTATCCCGCTATGGTCTTCGCCGGGCACGCCACAAAAAGCCCTTTTGCGCGCGATTTGGGTCATGGGATCAAGTAGGGAGATTCAGATGGGATGGCTGGCTTCGATTCCCCTTGCGCCTACATTCCTAATCGCTTATTATCAGCAGCTTACATGCAATACCTTGAGGGAATCTCGTGGTATTGACAAGAGTGCGGGCGATGGTAATCTTGATCTCAAGCAGGCGGCGCCCCCAGCCGACCGGTACTCGTGTCTAATCAAGCTAATTGACCAGGCATAACGGAAGCAAACGCGACCACCTTACCGTGGTCTTCGGAGAGCAAGACCAATCGACGGTGCGAGGCTAGAATCTGCATGAAGATCGCTAGAATCATCACGGTTTTGTTGTTGGGAACCGCTTCGGGCCTGAGCTTGCCGTTAACCACGACAACGCTCTCTTCGTCGCTGAATCCATCCACATACGGAGAGACGGTGACTTTCAAGGCAGTGGTCACTCCTGTGCCGCCGAATGGAGAAACGGTTACGTTCAAGCAAGGAAACACGGTGCTGGGAACGGGGACGCTGAGTTCTGGATCGGCCACGTTTGCCATCTCGACGCTGACGACGGGCGGCACGGATAACATAAAGGCGTTTTACTCGGGAGATTCAAACTTTGCCGGCAGCACATCGAGCGTGGTGGCGCAGGTGGTAGACCCAGCGCCGACGACGACGACGTTGACCTCCTCGCTGAATCCGGCAAATGTGGGTCAGTCAGTGACGTTCATGGCGAGCGTGACACCGGCGTTCGGGGGCACCGTCACCGGAAACGTGACTTTCTACAATGGGAGCGCTCGCTTGGGGGGCGAATCGCTTTCGGGCGGAGTCGCCAGCTACACGACCGCGAATTTGCCGGCTGGCACCGATTCGATTACCGCTGTCTACAAAGGTGACAGTTCTTTCGCCACCAGCACATCAAATGCCGTGAGTCAGGTTGCGGGTTCCGGAACATTCATTGACTCTTCGATCACCTGGGATGGCGTCACCCGATATTACGAAGTTTATGTGCCAACGGTTCTCCCGGCGAATCCGCCCCTGCTGCTCATGCTGCATGGAACGCAATCCACCGCTTCCACGGGTTCCGACCCTACGCCGGTCATTACCCTCAATTGGGGCTGGCAGAACCTCGCCGAGCTGAAGGGTTTTATTCTGGTAAAGCCCGCTTCCACTTACAACGCAAACTCGCACCAGTGGAACTGGAACTCGTATTTCATGGATGCATCGTTTACTGCGGCCGATGTGGGAACCTGTACCATGCCACCCGCAACCGGGTGTCCTGACGACGCCGGCTTCCTGCGCCAGTTGATCGTCAATCTGACGGCGCAGTACAACGTGAATCCAAATATGGTATACGTGGCAGGGTTCTCGTCGGGTGCACAGATGGCGGAGCGCGTGGGCGTCGAAATTTCCGATCTGGTGGCGGCCATTGTTCCGGCTTCGGGCCAGATGGAGGGGCAGCAGGCTGCTCCTCCGCCGGTGCTGACGCCCGGCCCCGCGGTTGCGCCCATTTCCGTTCAGGAATGGCAAGGCACGCTGGATACGGAACTACCCCCATGCAACTACGGCACGACCGGGTACTCGGGCGTGATCTACCATCTGGACACGGTCGATGACACTTTCAATTACTGGACTGGACCGAACGCCAACGCCTGCACTGCGTTTCAGACCTCGCAGCCTTTGTGCTTGAACGATGCGCCGAACAATACGAACGATGCGCCTACTCCGGGCATGACGGGCTTGACGGGCAATGTTGCTTCAAGCTGCTCGGAGAGCAATGTCGAAGTGCAATTCATTTGGGAGCCGGGCGTCGCGCATGCGTTCGAGCCACAATACAACACCGCACGCTGGTTGTTCTTTGCGGCTCATCCAAAATCGACGCCATCGCGGTAGGCAGAAGTGAAATATTAGTTTGCAGAAGTAATGACGAATCCATGGTCCCCGGGAGATATCTGATTTGCGACGCCTTGAATACTTAACCTCACCCACCCGCACCAAGGCGTTCTTCTGCACTGCGGCAACCGTCCTTTTTCTTCTGTCTTGGAACTCGGCCGCCGTCAGCCAGATCAGCGTCCTGACCCAGCACTACGACAACGCTCGCACCGGTCAAAACACACGGGAAACGATCCTGACTCCGGCCAACGTCAATGCGGTCCAGTTTGGTAAGCTTTTCACGCAAAGCCTGGATGGACAAATGCCCGCCCAGCCGCTCTATGTTCCCAACGTCTTCATCCCGGCAACGAATTCGACGCACAACGCCATGTATGCGGTCACGATGCACGATGGCATTTACGCCTTCGACGCCGACAACAATCAGGGCAGTAATGCATCGCCTCTTTGGTATGTGAGCTTGCTCACGAATGGCGCCACCACCGTTCCTCAGTCCGACCAGGGCTGCAGTATTGACTACACCGAGTTCGGAATTCAGGGCACGCCGGTCATTGATACGACTCTCCATGCCATTTTCTTCCTGGCGATGACGGTGGAGAACGGCAGCTATGTTCATCGACTGCACGCTTTGGATCTGGGCACGGGAGAGGAATTGTTTGGCGGGCCCGTGGTCATTGCGGCGTCCGTCGTGGTCGATGGCTTGACCTACCCGTTCGTCGATCACTATCAGCAGCAGCGTCCGGGGTTATTGTTGCAGAACGGAACGATCTACATAGGATTCGGCAGCCCGGGTTGCAACATCCCCACGGAAATGGGCTGGGTGATGGCCTACAACGAACAGACACTGCAGCAGGTTGGCGTGTTCGATACATCTCCGGGAGTCGAGGCGTCGGCAGTCTGGCTGTCGGGTGGTGGCCTGGCCGGCGATGGCGCCGGGAACATCTACTTCAGTACCGGCGATGGCCTCTTCGATGGACCCGGGGGAACGCATTACGGCGACAGCGTGATTGAATTGAACCAGGGCGATGGGGTGCTGAATCTGGTCAGTTCTTTCACTCCGTATAACCAGAAGTTTTTTCAGGAAAACGATCTCGACGTCAGTTCCGGCTTGGTGCAACTGCTGCCCCAACAGCCCGACGGCAGCAATTTCGTCCTGTCCATCGATAAGAACGGAACCACGTATCTGCTCAATCAGAACAGCCTGGGCGGCTACAACTCTCTGAGCGATACCCAGATTCCACAGGAACTCGATGTTCCCGTGAATGGAGAGGTACACGCCGGACTGACGTATTGGAACAACAACATCTACATCGCCGCGTACCAGACGCGGGTCGCGGCATACTCGTTTGCCAATGACCAGATTTCCTTGACGCCGACCTCGCAGACCCCAGCGTCGACGGCAAATCCACAGGGTGGAATCGTCTCTTCCAGCGGCCAGACCAATGGGATCTATTGGTATGTAACGGTTCCCACCGCCCATCTTCTTGCTTTCGACGCCACCAATCTTGCCAACCAGTTTTACAGCAGCACGACGGCGGCAAATAATCGCGACGCATTAGGCTCGGTGGTCCACTTCGAGATGCCAGTGGTCGCCAATGGCAAGGTGTACGTGAACGGTAAAACCCAGTTAACCGTGTATGGACTGTTGCCGATCATCACGGCCACGGCGGGCAACAATCAGAGCGGACTCGTCGGCACAACGCTGCCGATCGCGTTGCAGACGGCGCTTCAGGATCCCTATTCCGGCAACCCGATTCAAACGAGCGGCATACCGATTACCTTCACCGCCAATAATAAGACGGGCTCGTTCTCGAACCCCAGCGCCGTTACCGGCAGCACAGGGACCGCCAGTACCTCCTACACTCTGCCGCCGAAAGCCGCGACCGTCACGATTACCGCGTCCAGCCCTGGATATGCCAGCGCAACCTTTGTGGTCACCTCGACGTCGACCGGCCAGACGGGTCAGACCATCACGTTCACCACTCCGGCTCCGGCCAGCGCCGCCAATGGCAGCAACTTCACCGTAGCCGCCACTGCCAGTTCGGGCTTGACCGTGGCTTACACGTCCTCCGGATCGTGCAGCAATTCCGGCGCGACCTACACCATGACCAGCGGCACCGGAACCTGCTCGGTCATCGCCAATCAGGCGGGCAACAGCAGCTACGCGGCTGCGCCACAGGTCACCGATACCGTAACTGCAACTCCCTTGGGCCAGACCATCACGTTCACCATTCAGGCTCCGGCGAGTGCTGCCAACGGCAGCAACTTCACCGTAGCAGCCACTGCCAGTTCGGGCTTGACCGTGGCTTATACGTCTTCCGGGTCGTGTAGCAATGCGGGCGCGACCTACACCATGACCAGCGGCACCGGAACCTGCTCGGTCATCGCCAATCAAGCGGGCAACGCCAACTATGCCGCTGCGCCACGGGTTACCGAGACCGTAAACGCGGCTTCGGGGAGCCAGACGATCACGTTCACGACTCCCGCACCGACCAGCGCCGCCAACGGCAGCAACTTTACCGTAGCCGCTACTGCTAGTTCGGGTTTGACCGTGGCTTATACGTCTTCCGGCTCGTGCAGCAATTCCGGTGCGACCTACACCATGACCAGCGGCACCGGAACCTGCTCGGTCATCGCCAATCAACCGGGCAACAGCAATTACGCGGCTGCGCCGCAGGTCACCGAGACTGTCGCTGCGACTCCGGGCAGTCAGACCATCACGTTCACGACACTGGCTCCGAACAGCGCCGCCAATGGCAGCAACTTCACCGTCGCCGCCACCGCCAGTTCAGGTTTGACCGTGACCTTCAGCAGTGCGGGAAGCTGCAGCAATTCTGGCGCGACCTACACCATGACCAGCGGCACTGGAACTTGCTCGGTGATCGCCAACCAGCCGGGCAACGCCAACTACGCGGCGGCGCCACAAGTCACCGAGACTGTAATCGCGGCGGCGGGCAGCCAGACCATCACGTTCACAACGCCGGCTCCGTCCAGCGCCGCCAATGGCAGCAACTTCACCGTCGCGGCCACCGCCAGTTCGGGTTTGACCGTGACTTTCAGCAGTGCGGGAAGCTGCAGCAATTCTGGCGCGACCTACACCATCACCAGCGGCACCGGAACCTGCTCTGTGATCGCCAACCAGGCGGGCAACAGCAACTATGCAACGACGCAGGCCACCGAAACTGTAACCGCCACGCCAGCGAGTCAGACCATCACGTTCACCACACCGGCTCCCGCCAGCGCTGCCTATGGCAGCAACTTCACCGTGGCGGCCACTGCCAGCTCGGGCTTGACCGTTTCGTACACATCTTCCGGGTCCTGCAGCAATTCCGGCGCGACCTACACCATGACCAGCGGCACCGGAACTTGCTCGGTGATCGCCAATCAGGCGGGCAATGGTAACTATGCAGCTGCAACACCGGTCACCGAGACCGTGACCGCGTCTTTGACGAGCCAGACCATCACCTTCACTACTCCTGCTCCAGCCAGCGCCACCTATGGCAATAACTTCACGGTGGCGGCTACTGCCAGTTCGGGCTTGACCGTGACCTTCAGCGGCTCGGGAAGCTGCAGCAATTCCGGCGCGACCTACACCATGACCAGCGGCACCGGAACCTGCTCGGTCACCGCCAACCAGCCAGGCGACGGCATCAATTACGCGGCCGCGACACCGGTCACGGAGACGGTCAACGCCACGCCGGGAAATCAGACCATTACCTTCACCACCCCAGCTCCGGCGAGCGCCGCGTACGGCAGCAACTTCACTGTGGCGGCAAGCGCCAGTTCGGGCTTGCCGGTGAACTTCAGCAGTGCGGGAAGCTGCGGCAATTCGGGCGCGAGCTACACCATGGCCAGCGGCAGCGGAACCTGCTCGGTGATTGCCAACGCGGCGGGCAACGGCAATTACTCGGCGGCCACGCCGGTCACGGAAACAGTAACCGCGGCCCCGGCGAGTCAGACCATCACGTTCACTACACCGGCACCGGCCAGCGCCGCCTACCTCAGCAACTTCACCGTGGCGGCGAGCGCCAGTTCTGGCCTGTCCGTCGCTTACTCGTCTTCCGGATCGTGCGCCAATTCCGGCGCGACCTACACCATGACCAGCGGCAGCGGAACCTGCTCGGTGACTGCCAACGCGGCGGGCAACGGCAACTACTCGGCGGCGGCTCCGGCCACGGAAACCGTAGCCGCAGTTCCGTTGAGCCAGGCCATTATGTTCAGTGTGCCGCCTCCCGCAACCTCCAGAAGGAATGACACATTCACCGTGGTAGCCACCGGTGGAGCAAGCGGGAACCCGGTGAGCTTTGCCGCCGGCGTTGGCTCCGTGTGCACTATTTCCGGCGCCACGTTCACCATGACCGGCAACACCGGATTCTGTTATGTGGTCGCAAACCAGGCGGGCAATAGTAACTACTCGGCGGCACCGCAACTGATTGTGCCCGTAACCGCGGTTGCGACAGTAACGAAGGTTGCGCCTACCGTGACCTTCACCGGCGCACCGGCCAGCGCCGCGTATGTGTCCACCTTCACGGTGGCAACGACGCAGAACTCCGGTGTCACACCGACCATTATGTCGACCACGGCGAGCGTCTGCACGGTCGCCGGCAACTTAGTTACGATGAAGAGCGGTACAGGGACCTGCACCGTGAAAGCTGCGTGGGCAACCAACGACTATTACTTGGCCGCGAGCCTCACGCAATCCGTTACTGCAACGCCGCTGGCCACGACCACCACCATCACCAACGCGGTTCCGGAGACAAATCCTCTAAAGGTGACGGTGTACTTCGCGGTGAGCAATGGAATGAACACGGTGACGGGCGACGTCACGGTGACCGCCGCCACCGGGCAAACCTGCACTGGAATGCTGAGCGCCGGCAGTTGCACATTGAAGTTTAGTAACCCAGGGCCGACGACTCTGACTGCGGCCTACGCGGGTAACCCCAGCAACACCACTAGCACGTCGGCGTCGTATCCGTTGACGGTGAACTAGCGAACTCTGGCGATGGGCTAGCGCCGCGAATCGATCGCAACCACCCGCGGCCCAACCTGTAGTTGTTAACCAGTGACCGGGCGCGGGACGATTCCTTTAGGCTGGCCTGCGGTCCGGCGCACCAAAGACACCGTTGTACTCTTGACAGCCAATATGAGCGCGCTCTTAACTGGAATCGTGAGGAAGTCGGAGGATTCCGCTACTGTGGCACGGCCTGCCCAAGAGATAGGGAAATGTTGCAAAGTCTTTCACACGGTCCGAAGAAAGGCCTCCGCCCTTCGATGGAATCGAGATAACATTATTACTTACAATATGTTACGGAATTGCCCAGGGGGCACGACGGAATTGAAATTGCACTTCATTGAAGTTGCACCGACTTCACATTGCTGTCGTATTGCTGTTATACAATTTAGAAAGACTCTGCCTTTCAGACCATTCCTCGCCACCCCCGCGAGACTACGGGAGCGAGTCCGAGGAGACTGAAATTGACTCACAGCGATTCTAATATCACGAAAAAACTTGATCCACGCATCGGGAGGATCACCGAATTGACCGCTTCGACCAGTCATCTTATTGCCCCGCACGGGGGAGAACTTATCCAACTGCAAGTGCCGGCCGATGTTGCCGCGGAACTGAAGGGACATTCGAAAGAATGGCCTTCCTGGGACCTTACAGCACGCCAACTCTGCGACCTCGAACTTCTGATGAGTGGCGGCTTCTCGCCGCTCTCTGGCTTCATGAACCGCGCCGATTATGAAGGCGTGTGCCACAACATGCGCCTAGCCAGCGGAACACTCTGGCCCGTGCCGATCACGCTTGACGTCACCGAAGAATTCGCCAAGAAATTGACCCCGGGCCAGAGCAAGGTTGCCCTGCGCGACGGCGAGGGCGTCATGCTGGCCGTGCTGAATGTCGGGGACGTATGGCAACCGGATCGCACGGCGGAGGCAAAAGCTGTGTTTGGTTCGACCAGTAGCGCGCACCCGGGCGCCGACTACGCCATCAACAAGTCGAATCCCTGGTATGTCGGCGGCAGCCTTCAGGGAGTGCAGCCGCCGTCGCATTACGATTTCCGCGCGCTGCGCCTGACGCCTGCTGAATTGCGGGCGGAATTCAAGCGCCTGGGATGGACGCGCGTCGTCGCCTTCCAGACCCGAAATCCCATGCACCGCGCCCACGTCGAACTGACCATGCGCGCGGCCAAGCAAGTCGAAGCCAACCTGCTGATTCATCCCTCGGTGGGCATGACGAAGCCGGGGGACGTGGACTACTTCGTCCGCAC
>Ga0302186_10001547_pt1 | contig 18883 bp, 18 predicted proteins | sample II_Bog_E1_2_FD_198782 | JGI IMG/M metagenome (GOLD analysis project Ga0302186, IMG submission 198782) | Peat permafrost microbial communities from Stordalen Mire near Abisko, Sweden - II_Bog_E1_1 | ecosystem: Environmental > Terrestrial > Soil > Wetlands > Peat | place: Sweden: Abisko...
AAAATTATATCCAAAGGTTTTGACCAAGTTTTACCACGCAAGTACATATTGGTTGGGGAAAAAATGCAAAAAAAAAAAATGCAAAAAAAACTAACAGTTAAGAAAAACCATCATGAATATAGTAAAAAATTTATTGGAGCAACAGGTAATTCTATCAACCCAGGCGTAATCTTAGTTAGATTATTATAATAATATACATATAGTATATACGTAGTTCCTAAAAAACCACCATTTAATAACAAAAAATTTAATCTATAATGTTGTTGACATTTAAATTTGGAAAGTAGAGCTTCCGCTAATATAAAATTAGCAAGTAATAAAAAAAAAAAAATAGGTATAGTAGAAGCATACTGTTCTATAAAAATTGCTCAAGTGCTTCCACGTTCTCTATACCTAAAAACCTTTTCTGTTTTGTTTCATAAAAGAGTTTCTTTCATAGCACGCCTTTTTTTTTTACGATACCCCATGGGTGTTTCTTTAATTTTTGAAAATTTAGACCTAGCAACTCAGTGTCTTTTACCTGGAATAGATTTTTTTTTTACTTTATTTAAAAAAAAAACATCAGGATTAAATCGAGGTCGACGTTTAAGATGATTTAATGGTAATTTTTTAATCATTTCTAATTTATTTTTAGGCCCCATGGAAGTTTTTAATCATACATGATTTTTATTTGAATATTGTAATTTTTTTTGTGTATGCTCAACATTAGTACTATTTTCCAAATTTTGTTGTTTAGTATACTTGGAAATGTTAGATTTTCTTTTTTTATTATGATTTAAAATTTGTAAATTTGTATAGTGTTTCCTTCTATACTTATGTGCAGCATTTATTCTAGGTGTATTTTTTATCTTAATACTATTAGAATAAATTTTATCAAAAATAGATTTATTTAACGCTTGCTTACGTGCTAACCTTAAATTACTAAATGATACATCGTATCAACTTTTATGTTTAAAAACTAAACACTCCCTATGTGCCCTATATCGACTATCACGTAACTGTTTAATTAATTGTTTAGGTACTGGATGCTTTGTTTTATTTATAATAAAAAAATTATCCGTATTTGTTATAGATTCGTTTTTTAATTTTGGTTTGTATACTCCAGAGGTAACTTTACTGTCATACAACTTCCTATTTTTTAATTTTAAATTTTGATAATAAATTTCTTTAATTTTGGATTTGTATAATTTGGGGTCTCGTTTCTCTAAAGCTCTAAGATCCTTAATAAATTTAGATTTTTTTCCAAAATTATAACGTTTTATTGCTAATCTCCTATCAACCAAATATCTAGCATACGCAGGAGATTTCTTAGTATATCTCATATCCTCGGTTAAGTTCTTTAATTTATCCCCACCAATAGCATTATCATACTTATCCCTTTTATATTTATTTTGATCATAATAATTTAAACGTAAAGGTTTTTTATAATGTTCAATCGGTACACTAATTTTAGAAACTACGGAACTAGATGGTTTTGGTGGGTATAATGTAGGGTTATATCATTTAGGTCTAGGCGGTCTCTGTACTTTTAATCCAGGGGTACCCTTATTTTCTAGATGAAGAACTTTTGCAACATGGTAGTCGACATTTAATCTAAAATTTGGATCAATGCCGGCCTTTTTAACAAGGTTGTTAGCGTATTCATCTTTGCTAGGTTTTGACACTTTAATTTTAGATACATAAAAAACAAATAAAAATTTTTTTATTTTTTCTGATTTGAATATAAATATAACAGTATATATTGTAGATATTATTTTTTCTAAAATTTTATAAAACAGTTTAGTTACTACATCTTGTGTTCCACTGACGTTTAAGTTTTTTCAAAAGTTTTTTATATTATTTTGCATTTTTATCTATACTAATTAAAAATTATTTGTATAATTACAGCCATTTAGAAAGATATTTAATATTTCGGGATCGAGCGTATTTAATAAGGAGTTGTACTCAAAAAACTTAAAAGAAGGTGTGTAATTTTTTTGTTGTTTTATAAATCGAAAATTATAAAACAAATCATAAATAAATTGAGAATCATTTGAACATTTATATGTATACCCAAAAAATAATACAAAATTAATAACATTATAATGTGTTGGTTGTTGCATACCTTCTAAAACAGTTCCACTAAACCTAAATTCATCAATAGTCTCCATAACTTCAACAATAAAACTATCTTTGATGTGCACTAATTCATTTATAACACGAATATGTTTATTTCTATATTCTGTAATTCTAGATTCTAAAATAGACTCATCATAATTTGTACCGTGTTTTAACATCTCTTCCGCACGCCACCATACAGTGGATCTGGTAATATCTAATTCTAAATAATGAATTTTTCTGGCACGTAGTTCTGCCATAACCCGTAAATCTTCAGTACTTTTCATATAAACCCTAACCACTGTTATTGTAAAAATAGATTCTACTATTGATATAGATCAGATTACTATGGATATATAAAGCAAACTTTTATTTAAAAAATTATAAGCTATAGTGCAATATATTATTTCAAAAAAAAAAAAAGTAAAAGTTACCACCCAGTAATACTCTGCTATATCCTTAGCTTGGATAGGTCCTAATGCAAATTTATTAATTAAATATCGCATATCCTTTCAACGACTTTGTATTAAGTAATCTACCATACTATAATAATTTAAAAAATAATCAGCAAATACTAAAATTTGTATCAATAAAGCTATTAATAATCCACAAAAATAAATAATGCCATTTGGTTGGTATAATTCAGGGTAATTTATATAGTCAGTTTGTATATATCTTGGCTTTATAGAAATTTTATCAAGAAAATATAATTTTATTAACATAGTTAGATTTTATATAAATTGGTTATGTTACTATCCACATAAAAGTTTAAATTACTCATAAGGCGATACATTGATAATTTTTTAGATAATTTAACTTTTTTATACACAACTTTATCCTTTAAACTACTAAAGAAAAGTTCTGTAAAACCAGATATTGGAAAATCTTTTCGTAAAGGAAATCCCTTAAAATTATAATCTGTTAAAAGCCTACGCATATCAAAATTACCAATAAATATGATACCAAACATATCTCACACCTCTCTTTCATATCAATTTGATCCAGAATGTATACTATTTATAGAAAATAATTTACTTATTTCATAAATTTTAGTTTTTATAAAAAAACGACTATTATTAACTAAGCTTAATAAATTATAAGTTATAGAAAATCTTTTAGTGTGGTATGGGTTATCTATAACTATGGCATCTACAAAACAATCTGCTAAAAAATTATGGTTAGTTTTAAAAAAAGATGTTAATATTTTTACATATTTAGGTATTGTTAAAATTTCAATATATAAATTTTTTATTTTAATTTTAAAGATAAATTTTTTTAACATTAAAGACAAGCTTAAAATGGAAATTATTTGTAATTTTTCTAACATCCTCAACAATATACAATAAAATATAAGAAAAGTCAAACTATATCAACAAAGTGCCAATACCATATGCTACATTCAAACCCAACATGTTGTTTTGCTGTAAAATGTTTAAAAAGTAATCTTATAAGACAAACTATTAATAGTGAGAATCCTAAAATTACATGAAATCCGTGAAAGCCTGTCAATGTAAAAAATATAGACCCGTAAACACTATCATTTATAGTAAATGTCGTAGAATTATATTCTCAAGATTGCACGTAAGTAAAAAATAAACCCCATAGAATAGTTATAAATAGACCATTGAAAGCATCTATTAATTTTTTATTTAAAAAAATCCTATGTGATCAAGTTAAACTTATCCCTGAAGATAATAAAATAACAGTATTTAATAATGGTATATCCAAGAAACTTATATATTTTAAACCAGCAGGAGGTCATATACTACCTATTCATATAGAAGGGGCTAAGCTTATATGAAAAAAACATCAAAAAAAAGAGAAAAAAAACATAATTTCTGAACATATAAAAAGTATCATACCCATTTTTAAACCAAATTGAACTTTTTTTGTATGATTACCTTGAAAAGTTGATTCTATTACAATATTGTAAAATCAATTACATATAACATAAAGTAAAAAAAATAAACTAAAATATATATAAGATACTGCGTAACTGTAGTTGTGAAAAAAAAGTAAAATACTTAATAAAAATTTAAAAGTAAATAATGATGTATACATTGGTCAAGGGCTAGGGTTAGCTAAATGAAAAGGTTGCTGTTCTAATCCCTTAAGTACTTTATTTTTTAGAGTCATTTAATATTTTTGCTTTTATAAGTTTTTTTTTTACTGTGTTATCGGCCACAACATCAGATCTTGTATTGTCAGTTTTTTTTGCAATCATAATAGCCATAATTAAAGCTAAAAGCATTGTACATACTGTAGTCCCTAAAAATATGTAATATACACTATATAAGTTTTCACTAAATATATTTATATCTCTAGAATCATATTTAAATAGGTATATAAATAATTCAATAGGATCCTTCATTTTAGGTTGCGGATACGAAAAAAAAAAATTATCAATTATTATTGAGAATACCAAATTTGTAAAAAAGAAAAAGAAAAGAGTTAAATTGTTTGGCAAATATATCTTATAATCAAATGATATTTTAAAATCTTTACGTAATGTAAAAATTAAAAAAATAAATAAAACAATAACAGCACCGGCGTATATGATAATTAAAGTTAAAGCTAAATAATATACATTAAATATTATTAATAAAAAAGATATTAATAATATTAGTATTAATAAAAAAAGTACACTATATATTGGATTTTTAAATAAACATATTATGTTAGAAATTATAAAAACTACACTAGCTATTATAAAGTATATAAATTTATTTGACATTTTTTGATCTATTTTTTTTATCTAAAAATATTTTAGAATTGTTCTTTCTACTGTATAAAGATTCTATTTCTTTTTTTAATACATAACTTTCTAAAATTTCTAAAAATGGTATTAACACTAAAAAATAAAAAAAATAAAAAAAAGTTAAATTTTGACCTAAAAATATGTAAGGATCTTCTACAGGTAGACTACCAACTCACCCTAAAAGTAAAAAATTTGAAACAAATATCCAAAATAGTATTTTAAAAAATGAGCGGAGCCTTGGCGGAGCTTTAAATAATGTAGTAGACAAAAATGGTATAAGTAATAATATTAGTATAGCACAAAGCATTAGAAAAACACCACCCAATTTATTTGGAACTGATCTTAATATTGCATAAAATGGTAAAAAATATCACTCGGGTACTATATGTATAGGTGTAACTAATGAATTAGCTTTAATATAATTGTCTGGATGGCTTAACATGTTAGGTTTAAAGTGTATTAAAAATGTTAATATAAATAAAAGTACTAATAGGCTATTTAAATCTTTTAATATGAAATAAGGGTAAAATTTAATATTATCTAAATAATTAACAGGAGAAGATGGATTTGTAGATCCTATATCATGTAATAATACAAGATGTATTATAACTATACCCAATATTATAAAAGGCATAAAAAAATGTAATGCAAAAAATCTATTTAATGTAGCATTATTTATTGAAAAACCCCCCCAAAGTCAAGTAACAACAGAGTTACCAATCACCGGTATTGCAGAAACAAGATTGGTAATAACTGTAGCACCCCAATAGCTCATTTGGCCCCAAGGTAAAACATAACCAACAAATGCAGTTAGTATTGTTAATAAAAAAATAACAACACCAGATACTCATATTGCATATCTTGGAAAATCATAAGATCTAAAATATAGGGCACGTCCCATATGAATATATAAACATACAAAAAATAGAGAAGCTGTATTAGAGTGTGCGTATCTTATATACCAACCATGGTTGATATCTCGCATAATATACTCAACACTATCAAAAGCGTAATCTATACTTGGGGTGTAGTGCATTGTCAAAAATAACCCAGTTAAGATTTGTATAAATAAACAAACTCCTGATAAAAATCCAAAATTTCAAAGATTATTTAAATTACTAGGTGTTGGGTATGATACTACGTGATTTTTTATCTTTAATAGTAATAGTTTTAACATTATAATATATTTTTTTTGTATAAATCTATAATATTATGTAAAAAAGAAACATTTGAAAATAATGAGGATACTGCCAAAAAGTTATTAATTTGAATTTTTTTAATATTTATAAAATTTAAAAATAATACAAATATTAAAAGGATGTAAGAACTAATACTAATTAAAAGTATTCATAAAGCTTGTGATATATAAGAAATTTTATCTAATTGAGGCATATTTTTTTAAAAACCAAGTTAGGCAAGAATTGAACTTACATCGAAGATTTTGGAGATCTTAATTTTACCACTAAACTACTAACCTCATAAATATTCCGGAATTCTTTATATATTTATTGAAAAAAATTATGAATAATTATAATTATTCATAGACGATATTTTGCGAATTAATAACGGTTTACCCCTCAGGCTAATATATATTATGATATTATAGATTTATCTTATATAATAAAAAGAATCATTAAATCTTACACTTTTTTACAATGGGTAGCAAAATACACCGTAAAATGGATAAAAATAAAAATTATAGAATTTTATTAAAAAAATTTGAAATGAAAAAAATTGCAAATCACTATACTACTAATATTGAATATAATTATTATATTAATAACATCAGATCTTATTCTTGTTTTGCAAAAAATAGTGGAATATCTAAAATAAAAAATATATGTACACAATCAGGCAGATATAGAGGTGTCCTAAGTTATTTTAAACTATCTAGGATGAAATTAAAAGAGCTTGGTAGCTCCGCATTATTGCCAGGCTTGCGTAGATCTAGTTGATAAACTACAAATATGTCTTTTAACTTCCATATTGGATCACTAATTTCTCGTATAAATTTAGCAATATCTCATAATAAAAATTGTATAATTGAAAAAAAATCCCCTATTGGACTTAAAATACTTACCATGTTATTAGAGAATCATTTTATTAAAAATTTTATAATATCAAAAAACTTTTTTATTATTTTTTTACGTTATGGTACAAAATTATCTGTAATTAAGAATGTTAAAGTACTATCAACACCTAGTAAACGTGAGTTTGTTACAGTTTATGATCTACAGTCTATAATAAACTTGAATTCTTGCAGTTTTTTCATATTGTCTACAAATAAAGGTTTATTAATGGGTAAAGATTGTTTATCTCTAAACCTGGGCGGTGAATTACTATTTTCAATAAATCTTTAAGTAAAAAATGTTTTTTATAAAAGTACCCCTAAAACTAAAAATTAATATTTATAAGTATAAAGATTTTTACATAATTAAATTTTTAAATAAATTTGGGTCTATTAAAAAAAAAATTAGCTCAAAAAATTTAAAAATTACTAAATTTGGTGGTAGTTTAGCATTAGAAGTAGTGCATACTACTAAAAAAATTAATATTATAAAATTAAATAAATTACAAAATATCCTAAATATAAATAAGCTGATTATGGAGCAGACAATATTTAATATGTTTAAAATTTTTAAAGATAGATTTATGTTAGAAGGTATTGGGTTTAAAGTTTGGAAAAAAAAAAATTGTTTGAAATTTAAATTAGGCTTTAGTGTACCAATTTTTGTTAGAATACCGAATGGAATTAAAATTTCTATATATAAACAAAAACGTTTTTCTATATCTAGCCTAAATTTACACTGTATGCGTATATTTGCACAAAAATTAAAAACCTTAAAACCTATTGATGTTTATAAACGCAAAGGCGTGCGTTTATGAAATTCACATTTTAAGCTTAAAGTTGGTAAAAAAACTAGATAAGTGTCTGAGTTAGGTTAAAGGAAGTAGTTTGCTAAACTATCGTATATAATATACACAAGGGTTCAAATCCCTTCTTATCTATCTTTTAAAATGCCAACAAATACACAATTAATATCTATAAATTGTAGAACAACAAAACACACTAAAGATAGAAAAAAAGCTTTAAATAAATGTCCACAAAAAAAAGGTATATGTAACCGTGTTTTTATTACGACACCGAAAAAACCTAATTCTGCGAAAAGAAAAGTAACCAAGGTTATTCTTAGTAATGGTATAAGGGTTATAGCTTACATAGATGGTATAGGGCATTCACTCCAAAAACACGGTACTGTACTTGTTAGGGGTGGTAGAAGAAAAGATTTACCTGGTGTACGCTATAGGACTATACGTGGTAAATTTGATTTAAATGTTGAATCTGCTGAGAGAGCTTCAGCAAGGTCTAAGTATGGTCAAGGATTTTCCAATCTAATTAGACAATCACTATTAAATAGGAAAGCTGAGATTTTAGAAAGACGTAAAAATAATCAATAATAGTATAGATATTTAAAATAAATGTCAAATAAAAATAAGTGAGCTAAGAGTCTAAAATTGAAACGTTCAATTAAAGTTGATATTATATTTAAATCCTATTGAATACGTAAATTTTTATCTAAAATAACAAAATTTAGCAAATGATCTAAAACTGAAAATTTTTTACAAAAAATTTTGTTAAATTTAAAAAAATTACAAATAAATAAATCTCTTAAACTTGTTGAATACCTGCCAAAACGATATTTGAAAAAATTAGCAAGTAAAAAACAACAATATTTTAAATCTGTAAAAAGAATTTCTTTTTATAATTTTTCTAATAGAGATGAGGGTGAAGATGGTGAATTTTTCTGTCCACGTAATTTTAACAATTATACTTTAAATAAATTTTTAATTTTTAGATCCGATTATTTCAGGGTAAAGAATAAATTTTCACAACGTATGATAGGGAAGTTGTATTTTGTTAAACCAACAACCTATTCTCGAAAACATCGTAGGCATTTACAATATAAATTTTCTCAAAAAACTTTATTTGCAAACATGGATAGTTCTTTTGTAGTTAAAAAAAAACCTATAGGTTTTTTATTACGGGCTATTGATAAAATTCGATGAGTATTTACCACTCAATTGAGAAGAATGGGTAAGTACTTCCACAGCATACCTACCACTATAACTTTCCCGCGAACTATTAATTATGGGTTAAAAAAATTGTCGTTAATACTAGATACTAATATAAAAAATAAATCATATTATAATAAATTAAATTTGGAATTATTTTGCATACTTTTTAAGTTTAAAAAAAGCATATGCAGGTATATTAGACGTCTTAAATTAAGAATGGTTAAAAAAAATGCACCATATTCACATTTTAGGTGAAAATAATTTTGTAAAATTAATATATTAAATCAGAATATAGTTTAATAGGTAAAATTTCTGTTTTGGGTATAGAAGTTACATGTTCAAGTCATGTTATTCTGATAGTAAAATAAACCCCTATAGCTTAGATAGGTCTAAAGCATTTGACTGTTAATTTTATATCATTGGTTCAAATCCAATTTGGGGTAAATGATATAGCCAAGTTGGTAAGGCTTCGGACTTTGAATTCGACACGCAAAGGTTCAAACCCTTTTATCATTTATATGTCTATTTGGCGAAATTGGTTAAACGCTGTATTTTCAAAAAATATTCCTTTTAGGTTGGGGGTTCAAGTCCCTTAATAGATATTTATTTTTTTCTTAAGTAATTATGATATACAAGGAAACTATTTTAAAAAATGCCGATAATTCTGGTATTAATTGATCAAAGTGCATACAAGTTAAAGGAACATGTAATAAGAAAATTGGAAGATTAGGTGATATGATTTTAATTTGTGTTTTTAGGATGAGTGTTAAAAAAAAAATAAAAAAAAAAAAATATTGAGCCGTAATATCTGCTGTTAGTGGTTTTACTAAAAGACTGGATGGTTCTTTTGTGAGGTTTTTTAAAAACAAAATACTGTTATTATCTGAACAATTTAAATTTTTAGGTACTAGAGTGTATGGCCCTATACCAAAGGAAATTAGGTTGGGACAAAAAGAGGTTTTATACAAAAAGATTATTTCTTATACATGAACAATATAAAACTATGAATTCTAAAACATTTTATTCTAAATATATAATAAATTCGTATTTTATAAGTAATTTTAATTTATTTAAACTTTCACAAATACCAATTATTAAGCATGTAAAATTAAAACTTTTATTTACTAGCATAAATAAGATAAACACCATTAATGGTGTGCTAGCTTTTAGTATTTTAACAAAAACCAGACCCAAGTTGATTAATAGTTTAAAAAATTACAAGGAAAATAGGGTTGATATCTCTGGTATCACTTTTTTAATTAATAAAAATAAATTTACATTTTTAAATGATTTTGTTATTGACTATATACCTGATAATATGGATAGTTTTGTTCGTCTAAAAAAAGAACCAGTATTTTTTGATAATATATCATTTTTTAAATTTTTTGATAGTATATATGTAGATAAAATTTATGAGATAAGTTGCTTAATTCGGAACTCACAACAAATTAAATTTAATGTTTTATTGAAAACTAACGTTGAAGACCTATTTTATAATACATTTTTATTTAATATATTTATAGGTAGTAAATTATTACCTAAGCCACTATAATTGATTACCTAATGAATAATACTATGTTGAAACTTAAAAACTGATTATGTAGTTTGATTGATGTTATTTTAGAAATATCTAATTTATGGTACACTTCTATTATAGACTCTATTTATGAGTTTAAAATTTACAATTTATTTATATTTTATTTTAAAAAAATTATAGGGCATGCTATAGTGGGTACCTATGAACTTATAGATTTTTTTGAGTATTTTTTTGTATACTTTAATAATGATAAGTTTATTATTAGTTGGGTAATTTATTGTGTAATATTTTTTACATATTTAATAATTAGGGTACTTTATAATCTTTTTTTGGGCTACTATTATTTTATATTTTTTAGGGTATTCCCAATTATATATTTTCGTATAAATCCTATTTTTTTTTTTTTAAATGAAAGAAGTTTTTATAATGCAAAGTATCTAATGCGTCGAAAAACCAATTGGTTATATGAAGAGCGTGTTATTAATAATAGATTTGCTAATTTATTAGATAGTGTAGAAACTAGGGCAATATATAAAAGAGTTTATGAGTATATAAAAATACTTAATGAAAGAAAAATTTTATCGGATAATCTTTATCAAGAAGAATTTAGTGTTTTAGAAGAACAATTAATTGCTTCTATTTATATGTTAGATGATTTAAAATATTTTTATAGAAGCAATGGTTTTTATCAATCTAAATGAATGTATAAATATCATTTTAAGGATTTATATAATTTTTATATTCAATGTATTAAAAATAGGGAGTTGTTAATAAATTCTAACATAAATTTTTTAGAAGGTACTAAAAATTTGTGATTAGAGTTTATAAATAATTTAGTTAATATTAAAAATGTTAATGAGATTGATATACTCAAAAATTATTTATTATTACAATTAAATATGAAATTAGAAGATTTTTTAGAATTATCAAATGTTAATTTAACTACAGTTAGTGAGTTGCATATTGCTTTTTTAAGGTTAAATTTTTATGAATTAAATGGTAATATTTTAGAATTATTAAAATTGTTAGATTTTAAAAAGATATATAGAAATATATATAAGCTATCTAAATATTACGACTCTTTGTATGTTTTAGATATGATAATATCGTCATATGTTTTAGGCGTAGATAATTTAATAAAATGTGAGTTAGAGATAATTACCTCTAATAAAATAATAATTGCCAAAGAGCATATAAAAACTTCTTATCATTACAATGTAATGTCTGCAAATGTTAATAATAAAGTTTTAATACTAACTGCTCCTTATAAAGAGTTTATTCTTGATTCCATACATAAATGTATGTTAAAAATATATTATTATGTAAAAAAAAATCCAAAATTGTACCCATATTACAAAAAATTTAAAAAATTTTATAAGAAAACTCCAATTAACTTTTCAAGTTATTTAACTTTTAGAGATTGCTTGCTGGATTTTTGAGATTCTGATATAATTAAAAAGTAGTGCTTATATTATCTTTTACAAAGTAAGATAAGTATTGTCCTCTTAGACTAATGGCAGGCCATGGCCCTTTCAAGGCTACTGTACGGGTTCGATTCCCGTAGAGGGCAATACTGTGTAATACCAACTTAAAAAATATATTTTTTTTTACATTATATGTAAATAATTAAACCCAGCACTAATTAATTTTTTTTATAATAATTAAAAAAAAAGTATCTAGTGCATCTTCTATTAAAAATATAAATAACTACGCTGATTTTATATCAAAGATAAAAATTTGAGCTTTAAGGTGGACATCTTCTACAAATCATAAAGATATAGGATCTTTGTATTTTATTTTTGGAACTTTTTCTGGTATTATTGGTACTTTTTTGTCTCTAATAATACGTTTAGAACTATCCACACCAGGTAGTCATTACTTATTAAAAAATTTTCAATTGTATAACGTTATTATAACAGCACATGCTTTTATAATGATATTTTTTATGGTTATGCCCATACTTATAGGTGGTTTTGGTAATTGAGTAGTCCCCATTATTTTAGGCGCGCCTGATATGGCTTTTCCTAGATTAAATAATATAAGCTTTTGAATGCTACCACCATCAATTACTTTACTATTAATTTCTAGTTTAGTTGGTACTGGTGCAGGTACTGGATGAACCGTTTACCCACCATTATCCACTATAGGACATCCAGGAAGTTCTGTTGATTTTGCAATATTTAGTTTACATATAGCCGGGATATCTTCTATTCTAGGTGCTATAAATTTTATTACTACAATATTTAATATGAAGGCTAGAGGTATGCAATTGTATAGTATGAATCTTTTTGTATGGTCAGTTTTAATTACTGCTTTTTTATTATTATTATCTTTACCAGTGTTTGCGGGTGCTATAACTATGTTATTAACCGATAGAAATTTAAATTCTAATTTTTATGAATATCAAGGTGGGGGGGATCCTGTATTATATCAACATTTGTTTTGATTTTTTGGTCATCCAGAAGTTTATATCTTAATTTTACCTGGGTTTGGTATAATTAGCCAAGTAGTTTCAAAAATGTCAAATAAAACTATTTTTGGTTATTTAGGTATGGTTTATGCTATGATGTCTATAGGTATACTTGGGTTTATTGTTTGAGCACACCATATGTATACAGTTGGTTTAGATATAGATACTAGGGCATACTTTACAGCAGCAACAATGATTATTGCAGTTCCTACTGGTATTAAAGTTTTTAGTTGACTTGCTACTATGTGGGGGGGTCAACTAAAATTAGAAGTTCCTTCTTATTTTGCTTTAGGTTTTATATTACTTTTTACAGTTGGTGGAGTTACAGGTGTTATTTTATCTAATGCAGGTTTAGATGTTTATTTTCATGATACTTATTATGTAGTAGGCCATTTTCATTACGTTTTATCCATGGGTGCAGTATTTTCCATTTTTAGTGGTTTTTATTTTTGATGTGAGAAATTTACTGGCCAAGAATTTTTAGATTTTTTAGGTATTTTACATTTTTGAGTTTTTTTTGCAGGTGTTAATATTACATTTTTCCCTATGCATTTTTTAGGTTTATCGGGCATGCCAAGACGTATTAGTGACTATCCAGATGCTTTTATTTTTTGAAATTATGTTGCATCTATCGGGTCGGTATTATCTATAATTTCTTTAATTATTTTTTTCTATACAACTTATATGATGTTTTACAGAAATTTACGAAGTAAATCTGATTCTTGGAGAAGTAAATATTGATTTTTAAATTTTTTAAATATTAAAACCTCTACAATTTTAGATGCTCCTAAATTTTGGCAAGTATTTTTTCAAGATCCAGCTACACCATACATGCAACGTTTAATTGATTTACACCAAAATATAATGTATTATTTATTTATAATTATATTTATGGTAATTTGATTATTGTATATAATAGTTAAAAATTATAGCAATTATAGTAAGTATACAGGTTTTTATACAACAGTATATTATCATGTTAATTTAGAAATTTTTTGAACAATACTTCCAAGTTTATTATTAATTCTAATTATAATACCATCTTTTGTGTTATTATATAATTCTGATATATTTATTCAACCAAATTATACTATAAAAATTACTGGAAACCAATGGTATTGAACTTATGAGTATGATTGTAATTTGGACGCTAAAATTTTAAAATTCGATAGCCTATTAGTAACTGATTCTCAACTTTTAAAAGGTAGAATTAGGCTTTTAGAATGTAATAATGCTTTAGTTATACCTGTAAAAAAACATATAAGGGTCCTTATAAGCTCTACAGATGTTTTGCATAGCTGAGCTGTACCATCTTTAGGTTTAAAATTAGATGCTTGTCCAGGCAGATTAAATCAAACAAGTATTTATGTTAACAGGAAAGGTTTATTTTATGGCCAATGTAGTGAGATTTGTGGGATTAACCACTCCAGCATGCCTATTTGTGTTTTTGCTAAAAAATTTTTTTCTAATGTAGATAAAAGATAAAAAAATGATGATAACATATATAATTACAAATATACTTGTGTCGGTATTTACAATATTACCTGTTATAATTGCTGTAGCTTTTTTTACGTTAGCTGAGAGAAAAGTTTTAGCATCTATACATAGAAGAGAGGGGCCTAATGTTGTCGGTTTTTTTGGTTTATTGCAACCGTTTGCAGATGCGCTAAAATTAATATTAAAAGAAATTATTGTACCATCAAAATCTTATTTTTTTATTTTTTTATTAGCTCCATGCTTAAGTTTATTTTTAAGTTTAATTACTTGGGTAATAATACCTTTTAATTTTTCAAATGTTATTGCTAATCTATCAATAGGTGTTTTATTTTGACTAGCAGTATCATCTCTAAATATTTATAGTGTTGTTCTTGCAGGTTGATCTAGTAATTCAAAATATGCTATATTGGGTAGCCTGCGCTCTTGTGCACAAATGATTTCTTATGAAATATCAATGAGTCTTTGTGTACTTCCTGTTGTTTTATGTGCAAATTCATTAAATTTATCTGATATAGTGTATGCTCAAAGAAATACATGATATGTTTTCCCACTATTACCTATTACTGCTATTTTTTTTATATCTATGCTTGCGGAAACTAACAGGGCTCCATTTGATCTACCCGAAGCTGAAGCTGAACTAGTAGCTGGTTTTTTTGTTGAATATTCTGCTATAACTTTTGCTATGTTTTTTTTAGGTGAATATAGTAATATGCTATTAATGTCAAGTTTAATTGTTATTTTTTTTTTTGGTGGGTGGTGGCCAATGTTTGGTATTAATATTTTACCGTATGAGTTTTGGTTTTGTTTAAAAATTTGTTTTATAGCCTTTTTTTATATAGTAGTTCGTGCCACCTATCCAAGGTTTAGGTACGATCAATTAATGTCTATGTGTTGAAAAATATTTTTACCATTTACTTTTAGTTACCTTCTTTTAACTGCATCTATACTTTTAACTTTTAATGGTTTAATTACACCTGTAGTATCCTATATATATTAGATTAATATAATAAATTTTGTTTGGATGTATAGCTCAGTTTGGTAGAGTATTAGCTTGTCAAGCTAAGTGTCATGAGTTCGATTCTCATTACGTTCGTTAATTTGCTTAAATAGCTCAGTTTGGTAGAGCTGGAGACTGAAAATCTCTGAGTCATTGGTTCAATTCCATTTTTAGGCAGTCTGCATTTATTATTATTAATAATAATTAATAACTTTATTAGTACAAAAATCAATAATTTAATTTATAATTGATATGGTTAACGCTTCTAAAATTATTGGTGCAGGTCTTTCTACTATAGCTTTGTCTGGTGCGGGTGTTGGTATTGGTTCAGTTTTTGCGGCTTTAATCACAGGAGTTTCTAGAAATCCTATAGTTATTAAACAATTATTTATTTATGCAGTATTGGGTTTTGCATTAACTGAAGCTATTGCATTGTTTGGTTTAATGATGGCTTTTTTATTACTTTTTGGTATTTAGTATTTTTAAAATTTAATAAATATGAAATATAACTGTGGACTAGACGTTAATATATTGTACGATATTGTATTATTTTTTTATATAATACCTATTTTTTTAATTTTGTTTTTTGTTTTTTATTTTTTATTTTTTTATAAAATTTATTGGGTAAAATACAAATCTGTTACTTTTATTAAGGTTGCAGTTTTAATTAAAGGCATGTCTTATGTGTTATTAACAGTTTGGCTTTCCCAATTAAATTTTTGAATAGGTATTGATGTTGAATCTAGAATTCATGGTAAAACGACAATGGCAATGCAAAAATTAGAAGAAATAAATATAATGTTATACATTGATAGCATTATAAATCAACCTACTTTTTTACCACCAACTATTACCCTAAATACATCTACCGTACTCACGGATTTTAACTTTAAAGACATATCTATACCTGATACTTTATTTGCTGATAAAATTTTTTCTTAAAATGTTAAAAATTATTTATGTAGTAAATTAATCCTTATTTTAATTATAAGTTTTTATTTTATAGGAAAGTCTGGGTATTATAGGTAAATAAGCTATTTTTAAACAAAACCCAGCTTAGTTATTGCAAAGGTTAGAGCTATGTGTTTGCAAGGTGCAATCTTTATTTTGAGTTCAACTCTCAGTAGCTCCATATTATATATATATATATATTAGCAATGATTAAGTTAAAAAATAAATGATTAGTATATAAAAATTTAATGATGTATTTAGTATTAAATCAAAATAAAGATAATTCAAGATTTAGCGGTATTTATAGAAGTATAAAATTTGAAATAAAATTATATTTATTAGCACTGAGTTTTAATAGGTTTTTATTTAATTTTGATAAAATATTATTTGTATTATGTATAGTAACAAATTTTTTATATTATATTTCATTACGATTTCCACGTGTTTTATTTTTTGGGGAATACAATGAAATGTATGAAATTATTATCAAAAAAGCTGCTAGGATGTGTAACCAAATATATTATTCTAAATGTTTATTACCTGGTTCTATAGTAAATATAGAACCTATAGATCCCTATTATGAAAGATTTGGTAATTCAACATTTCCCAAACATTTAGATTGTGTATTTTTATTTTTTTGTAGCCGTACACCGCAAGAATTACAAGAAATTTCTACATTAGGTATACCAATTGTTGGCCTTGTTGAGTTCAATGCTGCAAATTTACAAAATATAAGCCATCCGATTATTTGTGTAAAGGATATGAGATCTATATATTTTTTTTCTAATTATTTTTCAAAAATATTAAATTCGTATAATTGTAATAATAAATCAAAAATATATTTCAAACATAAAAATTTTAAAAAAATAAATGCAGGTGGTTTTGTAAATAATAATGCAAAGCGCTTATATTCTGTAATAAGTATTTATTCAAAGTTATTAAATTATGTCTATAACAACTCTAAACAATATAATGTTATCTATAACAATTTTTTTTTATATAATTTAATAACATGTAAAAATATTATTAAGATATCAAATAATAATTTAAGCGTATCACCTATAGCACCAGTTGTTAAGAATTTAAAATTATTTTTTAAACAACATATAAGTAATTGACATACTATGTTGTTTAAATATATTAAATTTAGAAAAATGAAACAACCTTCCTGGGTTAAGCGCAAAAAAAAATATGATTTTAATAAAAAAAATTTATCTTTTAAATTAAAACGAAAAACTATAACTTTACGTATAAAAAAACTTACCACTAAACAAAGAAAAAAATTAAGAAGAAAAGTTAAGTTAAATAATTTTATAAAAGATGTTAAAAAGTCTGCTAAACAAGGCAAATCTTCTATAATAGAAACTTTTAATTTTAAATCTTGATCTATTGCTTTGAGACGTACATTAAAAAGTACAAATATTTATGGCAACAGATCATTAACTGAAAGAGATAAACGTTTTTTTTTAAGGGATTATATTATATCAGATTTACGTACTTATGGTATAACTACAAGGTTATTAAAATTGAAAAATCAAATAATTGTTAACAAGTTTCCTTTTATAGGCAAATTTGTTAAAAAAATATATGTACCAAAAGCGCCAACTCCTCTAAGTGAAGTAGTTGGAAGTTGAGCTTATAGGAAATCTAGGTTGTTTACTGTTACAGAGCTTCCTAAAAAACGGAAACGTATAAAAAGATTAAAACTATTTTGAAAGCTTCGTTGATTAATAAAATTACAAAAAAGGGGTACAATGCGAAGATACATTTATACTAAAAGAGTAAGAGCTAGTATTATTAAAAAAAAAATATTAGTTAGAAAGATGATTAAGTATTATTATAATTTTTCATTTAGTAAAAAAGTTAATAGTTTAGTAGTTTTTAGTAAAAAATTAAAAAATAAAACCACTACAAGTAGTGGTTTAAACATGTTAAATGTATTTGAATCACATTTAGCTGTGTTTATTATGCGTTCTAAGTTTGTTTCAAACATGCTTGACAGTAAAGCTTTAATTACATCTGGTAAAGTTCTAGTTAATGGTATAGTTATATATAATCCCGGTTATATTTTAAATAGGGCGGACATAGTACAAATAAAACCAGAATATTTTAAGAGTTTTTATAAAAAATATATTAAATTAAACAAGCCTGCTCGTTGAAGGAAAAATCGTTATTTCTATCGATTATCTACGAAGAATAGGTCTACTCAAATTTTTAAAAATAAAAGATCTTTTTTTAAAATTTCTATTTTACGAAAATATAGGATATTATTACATTACAAATTTTTTTGAAAAAAAAGAAACTACCCTGTATCTTTATTTATAAGACACATTTATAATGTGATAACACACCAATACCAAATTTAAATATTGTTACTTAATACCTGTATTTCAAAAAGTAACATAGTTTAATAGGCAAAATTGGGGTTTCATACGTCCCTGTTATAGGTTCAAACCCTATTGTTACTTAATACCTGCATTCAAAAAGTAACATAGTTTA
>Ga0302186_10001548_pt1 | contig 18881 bp, 9 predicted proteins | sample II_Bog_E1_2_FD_198782 | JGI IMG/M metagenome (GOLD analysis project Ga0302186, IMG submission 198782) | Peat permafrost microbial communities from Stordalen Mire near Abisko, Sweden - II_Bog_E1_1 | ecosystem: Environmental > Terrestrial > Soil > Wetlands > Peat | place: Sweden: Abisko, Stordalen...
TATGAAATATTATAAAATCGATACTGATCTAAAATCATCACATATCAGCCATCTTATTTTTTTGAATTATGCATTAACCTATTAACACTATGACGTAGCATTGTTATAATTCTAATTTCTTTTTATAATCAAGAATTAATTACCAAATTATGAGATGCGTTGAATCAGAAATGATGAGTAATCGCTTTGGATGGAGTAACTAAAAGAACTATTGGTGTTTAATAGCCATTATAGTCACTATATCAGCTTGTGCCGGAACTTTTGCTCTCTTGACTACTCTCTTCATATATCTGGAACCAAGCTAATATATCTAAGTTGTTCATCCAATTTTTCAGAGCCACAGAAATGATGAGAAGCGGCTTTTGACAGTTTATGAAAATTAAGCTCTAAAAAATGAACTATGCACTCGTGAATCTAACATCTATGCTGGAAGCGCATTGGACAAGGATTAATACTGCAATTTGAAGTATCAGCCCTTGCCACTAATGCAAAGACCCTTTGATGTTTCTATTGAAGGTTTAAATTCTGAAACGATTAAATTCGTTAAAATATGTCTTTTTAAAAGAGGGATTGAGCCTGAATAAAATAACACTGTATTGCTTTAAGATCCTTTGGTGTAAATCTAGAAGCACAACATTGAATTGAATAAAAAATATCTCTGTCAAAGATATAGAACTCATCAAAAAGTGCATATTGGAAATTACATTGAACTGGATGAATTATTTTTCATGATAATCTAATTGGAAATGAATGAAAAAGGGGCTAAAGTTGAAAAAATTTAATCAAAACTTATCTTTTAAGAAGAGGTCAATTTTGTAATGGCAATATTCATAGATTATTATTTTTGGATTGGCTCCTTGATAATTTTAGCAATGACTGCATGGATGACTGTTGTTGCATGTGCTCTTAGCTGTTCCAGCTACTTCAAACTTAAAAGGAAGAAAGTTAGAGAAGAGGAAGAGCTGATGATGTTGAGAAGATGCAAAGGATAATGATTATTTTGTTTATCAATTTATCATATATTTTATATTTTAGTCTTCAACTCATTAGGCATGGAATAATGGTTTTCAAATATTATTTTCTTCAACTTATTCTGCGAAAATGAAATTATTAAACTTTCAAGCGTGTACTTTAGAATGACTAGATTATAAATATAATTGATGCTAAGTACACTCTTGGTCATACTGTGCGTCTCCTCGCTCTTCTTTTTGATGCTATTTTTATGCATCTGTGGGGCTGGCTGCCTCGGTATTTTGGGAATAATTTCTCCTTTCCTCCAAAAAATAATCGCATCTTCTCATGATAAGCCCTATTCGGAAGATACTGAGCCAATCAACAACGATTGCTTTATTTGCCTAGAAAGGATATCAAACGAAGTAGTAGCAACCTGCAATCATAGTTTTTGTGGTAAGGACTCCTTTATAAAGGACAGTGCATTACCGATTATATACGGTCCAACTAAAACAGCTCAATTAACTGTCCAGCCTGCAGAAAAGAGATCATTATTCTCTTTAGGAGATTCGAAGCCAACACAGTCGAGCAGAAACAAATAAAAAAGTATGTCAGTGAGTACAATTATAAGTATACACGTGAGCCAAGCGTAAGACTAATATTTAATTTAGTTTTGGAGAGCTATTCTTGAATTTGGTAATACTGTGAGGCATTTACCGCTACTTTTCAGTGAAAATGGACTTAGATATCTCCTCACTGATCAAAGACTTAAATACATCCTGTTGCTGGCTGTTTATGCTCTTAGCCCTTTTGATATTCTTCCAGAAGCCATTTTAGGACCATTTGGACTATTTGATGACGGAATTGTAGTGGCTGGGCTATTGAGACAGATAAGTGCTGTGCTTTATGGTTTTGTGAGGGAATAAGGGAGGGCCGCAGCTTGATTTATAAGTTAAATAGATTATATTTCATTTGAATATTGATTTTTTCTCAAATGAGATAGAGTTAAACTTAATGACTCTATTGTGTTCTAAAGGGATAAAATTCTAACTCATTTATAAATGAAATAGTTTAATCTTATGAATTAATAAGTTCCTACAATTCCATTAAAACATTATATTTTAGTTTATCGGCATCTAATTTGTCATTTTAAACAATAAAAGTCATATGCTACTGAAACTGATTGACTGTGATTAAATTAAAATATAATACCGGTGATAAATTTATATTTTTTAATGGTAAAGACAAATAAAATATCTAATCAACCCAAGATGCTAATATTTATCATTTAAAGTCAAACTAACACCAATGTCCCTGTTGATATTCAATTTATTCAATGAATATATTCCATAACAAATTCACGATAGTTCATGTTTTAATTATTTTAATAAAACTAGATTTAAGTCGATATTTTAGAACAATAAAGAGGACCCATATCAACAACTATGATTTTAACGCCTTCTCCAATTGAAACTTTTAGGTTTTTAAAATTATCAAAATCAAATTAAAACTAAAGCCTTTTAATGTTTTTTAAAAGAATCCTCTCTTTGTTGCAAGTCGAATTATTTGCTGTCAAAAATTGATAGACAATCCCGAATATTAATAGAATATCGGGAGAGTCGTTTTTGAAAAAATATATATAAATGAGTTAGGGTGACTTCGAGAGAAATTATTTTGACGTTGAGGCAGATCCTCATCTGAGCTTCATCTTAGAAAACTACTCCCAGAGAAAGCCCTCATGTGACTAACTGTTTACTGAACTGTTTCCCCTTTAATTAAACAACGAAGCATTGATTGCTTCTAACGAAACTCTTAAAATGTAAAACAAAAAGGCTCCATCCTCATCTAAACCTGCGAAAAAGCAAACTAAAAGAAGATAAAATGCGAAACCAATAGGCTAGGGCAAACAAAGAGGGCACTGGTGTCTTTAGTAAAATAAACGATATCATTGGTTTCTAGAAATGCATTCAACCCATTTTTTGAATAAGCATCTTAGAAGAATGGACAGAATCTTTAAATCAATGGAAATATTTATTGGCTCCAGAGAAGCAGAACAATGTCGCAGCCATCATCAAAAAATGGAAAAGAAACATAGCAATTTTACAAACATTCTCAAAGAATTAAGAACACAACATTATGATTCCGAGGAGACTGAGCTGATTGTTTAGGACATGAAAATAAATGGAGTTTAATGCCGAAATGAGCTGTTGACTTGGTCTATGCTCTAATATGGTGCCGTAATAAAAAGTTAAGAGCTTACGAGTTAAAGTATAACATTAAATGACTGCCCAGCAGCAATGTAAACATTTATCGATCCTCTATTGTAAATTCAATAGGGATAATGCAGTTTCGAAGCTTTACTGCTCTGAAAACTGCTTTGATGATGACTGTAAAATAATCTATAATTCTTTTCTAAAACCTAAGCTAAAATTTAATGTTAATATCAGACTGAAAATAATATAATTTTCTTTGTTTTTGAATCAATTATTCTAAATTCCTTTCTCGTAATACTCCGAATCAAGGAGAATTAGTATTAGTATTAATTAGTTTAAAGGTAACTTCATCATTCCTATTCCATATATTTGCTAATTATATCCTTTTCAGCAACTATTTAGCTACTCTACTTGGCGATTGCCTTTGATGAGGAATACTGGAGACGCTCAAGAGAACCGTCAACATCAAATTCGTTCATCATTTTTAGAAGAGAATAGTTTTGTGTTTTTTGGCAATAGTGCAGGATTAATGAACAAGTTGATAAAGAAAATTGATTAATCGATTTATATTCATAATCTAATCCTTCAATTATGAGTCCAATTAAAGTCTAAGTAAGATACTCTTAGAGTTTTGCTCCAGAGACAATCATATTTTGCACTGCTAATTTCATCATCTCGTAAAAAAATTATCTTATTTGTCGAATTTAAGTTCTTATTATAACAGTGGCAAAAGTCCAGTAATTTTATTTGCACATTAAAAAGCCAATATGAGGCTAGAGAGGTTCATTCGCCACTTTTCCTATTAACATCACAAGAGTTTTAAGTGTTTAAACAAAAGTGTGCATTTTATAGTATTGCTATTGATTTTGCTGAGAGTATTTTTGGACAATTTTGGTAATATGAAAGTATGGGGATAAACATTTCACTATCACTGATTTATCATCAATGTTTTTTAGACAAGAATTCGCAAGTGTAATTGAAGGTAAAAATAAAGTTTTATGCCAATGGCCACTGGGATCTCCCTGCTCTATTAGTTTGACTATTATTTAAGGATGATTAATAAGAATAGATTTGAGAGGCTATTGAGCTGATATATTGTATTCATATTCGAAGATTATTAATATTAAGAGATAAGCAGGATGGCCACTGAGATATTCTAGCAACTGAACAAACAACTGAGGGATGAGTTAATGTATCTAAATCTGTACAAATAGCTATTATTGACTTTTTTAATCTTTATTAAAAGCAAGTGCCTTTAAAATTCCCAGAAAACCATTTACAATCTTTTATAACTGCTACTTTTATGAGCTTTATTATTAGCCCGCCCACGTTCTAACTGCTTTGTCACATTTTTTGTAAATACTTTGTATGAATTATACACATATCTGCTCGTTGTTTTTGTTTAGGAATATAGCGGCGTATTGAGATTCAATGAGATTCCCCAAAATTACTAAAGAGTAGAGGTGCGATATTTGTTTACAGAGAAATGTAAACAAAATTAGCGAAGTCTCAGGGCTAAGATTGGATAGCGGTTGCCTCAAGCGAGAATACTATTGACCATAAATTAGATGAGCTATTTCTAATAGTTATTCTTTTTATATGTGATTGAGAATGACTTGATTCAACTCTTTGATTTGATTGGCCTGCATTTGGCTTTCCATGATCTATTTCCTAATTTTTTAGCGATACTCTTCAATCTATGTTTTTCTCAAGGATCTACGAATTTAAGCCATTTTTTTAGACACACTTTATGCCATTTCAATTGATTATTAAAGAATAAATTAAAATATGGAGTCTTAAAGACAAATTATCATGAGTAAAGGACGATAGTGATCATTTGCTCAAGCATTGAGTTTTTTATGCTGAAAAATAACTTTCCAGAATGTCATCTTGACTGGCTTCGAAAAATTTAATTAAATCACTTTTTAATTCTGTTTTCTTCAATGGTTTTTAATCGGTTTGATGTGGTCTTAATTTTATATGCTGAGATAGTTTTTGTGTCAGATGATTTGAAGAATTATTCGTACCCAGCATTGTCTTTTTTGCTTATCTTATCACTGGATTCAAGGCGAATTTGTGAAAGTCATGGGGTATCATACTCCGGCTTTTTGGTAACTCGACTCTAATGTTTTAAGTCTAATTTTATTTGTATAAAAAGTTTTGATTGGTTCTAGAATTGCTTAAAATGGTCACGGGACGCTGATAATCGATTTGAGGTATGGTTGATGTAATCTTGAGACTGGATAATTTTTGTAGACAGTCTTTTTAACTGGAACAATAAAACACTTCAGAAAGAAATGTATCCAGCCCAGATATGGATTACTCGTAACTGGGCCTAAATTATTCCAACAGTAAAAGAATTGCTCGGCAAAAATGTTCAAAATTCATTTTGGATGCATTATTCGTTCCTTTCCTAAATATTCCAATCATATTCTTTTAGATGTTCTTATTAATCTTGATCCTTTGCTATTTTACCATCGAATTATCCATTGCTGATTGAATGGAATTCCCTTTCATTGAGCATAGTTTTTAGTAAATAGAAAATTATTTGTTGAGAACCATCCATTTACTAAGAGTCATTAATTACATTTAACGTTGTTTGTTCTAAAACAGAGTACTTTTAATTGAACTTAAATGATTTTATTTGCAAAAATGAACAAAAATGGTTTTCAATAGTCTATGGCCACTCAATAATTGCCCTGCTTCGTGTTTATAATCCTTGTGCACTTCTGTCTGAGGCACAGCTTAAGTTTTTGGTAAGACTGAAGGTTAATTTTCTTCACATACCTCTTCATTATTGTTTTCTTCATTGTATTATTCTTTTAATTTGGCAACAATCTCCTATTCTTCATTCTTTTAATTCTAAAAATCCTGATTCTTCAATAATGCTTTATCACTAGGTTTGCCTATTTTTTCTTCCCCATTGTTGAGTTATTCACCTACTTTTAATTACCCTTCTTGAGGTTGTTGCGTTATTGTTGGTAGTTCCTCTTCTTTCTCTAATGCTTCCATCTTCTTCTTTATAAAACTTCGATTATAATAATATAAGGATAAGCAAAAATGGAAACACTGTAAAACTTATTGAAAAGATATTTTAAATGATAGTGTCAAAATTCTGATTGAAGTAGTTAAATTACTAATATTAACAACTAATTAGTCAATGGATATGATCGAATAGCAATAAAATAAAGTCAATAGGCTTCGTCGAGAACTGCTTGCCCTTCAGCAAGAATATTCAGCTGCAGAGTTTAGAATCAGTCATATCAAACAATAGTAACAGTAGGTGCTAAGAGATGTATTACATCAATCCTTCCTTAAAGAACTATAGTATCAAAAGGATATCGAATTATCCAAGCAAAACATATCCAAAGCCAACGCCAAAGTCATCGAGAATATTTCGTATCAGATTTCTCACCTGAAAACTGATTAGGCCAAAATAAAAACAAAAAAGAGTAAGAAAGGATAAATGGAGGGTGAAGACTAAGAACTCAAATTATTCTAATCAATGGAAAGATAGCAACAACTCTACTTGTCTGCAGTGGCAAATAAACTTTAGAAAATTAAAGAAAAACTTTGTGTGCCAGCAAACACTCCTTTTGAACGAAAAATTGCCTTTCTTTCATAGGAAAAAAAGTCTAATCTTCAAATATTGTAGAAACTCAAAAATGTCTAACTGATGGGTTTTGTCACAGGATCTAATTAATTAATCCCGTAAATTTTAGGGATGGATCTCGAAGGACTCTAACCCGTGGTAATTAGCTGTTTTAAATTCAGTCCTATCACCTCACATAAGCGCAGAAAAGAAATATATTCAGATTTGCTTCAAATTCAGCATGTGGGCAAAAAAATATTGACAGGCCCAGCAAGGTCTATCTTTCCACAACAAAAAATGCACTTTCTCCCCCTTCACAATATAGCTTTTACAGATAGTGAAGTTCTATTTATAAATGATAATTCAGAGCCTTTGACTCCATTGTCTCATTTTCTTTTACAGATGGATTTTACATTAGGGCAGCACCTTAATGTGGTGCGTTACTTGGTTCGAGTCTGCCTGAAGGGAGCTCAAGAATTGAATGAGCATACTGGACTTACAGCAGTTATGTTGCCTTCTAACTTGTTTATGAATGACAAATGTAATATCTATTTTATTTAGTTTAACTTCGCATTCGAAATGTGGTCTTTAATTCCCTAATTTTTAGGGAATTTGGGCATTTAATAAACGAAGAAGAGCAAATATTCTTTCCTCCTTAAGAAAACCCATAGCCAATAGATTTGTCAATGTGGAGCATTGGAGTGATTACATATTTCCTCTGCTACCAAACCAAGCCTTTTGTCAAGTATCAACCAATGAGTTGGAAATCCCGTTAAGCTTTTTTCGCTGTAAACCAATTACAAGTGCCTCCAAAAACAGCACCTTATGAAAAATGCAAATAGTTTATCCAGCAATGTATGACTAGAGGAAATGGTTTCAATTTCAATGAACTTACAGTCGCTTTTTTAAGGGAAACTAAATGATAGAATTGTTATTTTAAAAAATTAAATTGATCTCTTATTATTAATTAACTATAATCGAATATAATTATTCCTCTTAATGATCAAATTATTAATTATTACATTTATTTTATAATCAATTACCATCATTATCCCTTTACTATTGGAGTCTCTGCGAAACCTTTCTATTTTTAAATATCTGTTTGTTTATGCTAGTGATGGGCCTTTTGCTGCCCAACAAGAATCGTAAAAATAACCAATAGAGTCAATAAGATTACAGGGCAGAAATATTTAAAGTAAGCAAATAGGTTTAAGCAAATTCTATACTCCATTACCTAGAAATACAAAGCAATGTGCATAAACATATAATTCCAAAATACCCATATTATAATGTAAGTGACTGGTTTAGTACGGTTGTACCACATCATAAGTGGATTGCTCTTGTTTCGACTCCATTTAAATATCAATCCTGCTACATGGATTTGTATAAACCACAAGATAAAACCAATGTAGTAACCCTCATAAAAGCCATGCCAAAAGGCACTCACGATGAATGTTACCATGGCTCCAGTAGCCTTGGAAAAAGGAAGTCGCTCATAAACACACTTTCGAAGCCACTACTGAACAGCCATATTCCAGTGAGAAATTTTATCACGTATATGAATTGTGGATTCAACTTACCAAGGATCACATGCCTGAATTCCTAAAAATTGATCTTTAATCTCGTTATGTTTTGGCTAATAGGTTACCCCTGAGAGATGAACTGGTATTTGACAGAATTTCCACCCAAAATAGAATTTAAATTTGATTAACCAAACAGACCAAAACGAGTATAGAATCACATGGGTAGCTCCTGATTTAAGAAAAGCGCTTGTTTTCATATGACTTAATGGAAAATACTTCATATGAATTATAAAAGGAACCAAGCATATTAAAGCGATAGTCAAGTCTTTTCCGGCTTTTTGGATGCTTCCAAGGAGAGGAATATTTGTAAATTGATTAGATTGATTCATATAGTGATTATAACGCATATATTCGAGGGGTGTGGGGAGTACTCCAGTGGGTAAAAATTGACAGTATCCTAAATAATCGATAAATGATGGTAAGGTTTCAAGCCTATCATGCTTTCTGTGTTAAAATTTAATTTAATCAAGCGATACTCCGCCATCTTGATAAGCGAAAGCAAATAGCGAGTATTTGGAAACATTCAGCATTAGCATTGTGGAGACATCCAAATCCCACCCTCCATAATTCGAAATCATGCGATAAATGTGATAAATTGATAGAATCACTACGCTTACAATAGTAACCAAAGCTCCACATTTTCTACCCTTTAAAGTTATGATGGCATAGATCAGACTGTGAAGTAAAAAGACTATCCATAGCTAGTTAGAGTAAACATAAAATTGCAAAAGAGTGGCAGAAGTCATTGAGTAAAATCTACGTTGTTTGTAAGAAGGAATGTATCTCAACAAAAAAGCAAGAGGGGCTGCGAGAAGAGTGGCAGTCAGAAAGCGAATTTGATCATCAGGTATCATGATTTCACTAATGTAGTTAAGATGTAATTATAACTATAGACTTGGTAATATTATATAAAGATGCAAGTAGTATTGCGTTGGTATGAGCTGATTTTGGTAATATTTTGATATGAAAATAAAAAATAAACGTCTTTTATAATCTAACTATCATGTGATTTAATCAATGAATGTTAGCCAAGAAGATAAATCACGCCATCATCTCAACTACTACGCTCGAAACTCACCCAGAATCAAACACTTTATGTGTTATCCCGCTTCGCCTCTTACCACTTCTCAATCGTCGCATCGTAACTACAACAAATCATTTCATCTATCCTCCATTCCACCAGTTTCAATTACCACCTATGTACCCTAAGATCAAAGTTACGTGCTGAATTCTAGTCGGAATTAAATTTTAATTGAAGAAGAAGAATCCGCTGAAATATTGATCGATGATGAATAGTCTGAGAACAAGTAGGTGGAAGAAAGGAATTAATCTTTACCAGAGAATCAATAAATTACTGAATCATCTTTTGGATCTTTATTTTACTCTGATATAAAAGAGGAGGAGTGGATTGGACTCGCCTTGAACAAAAAAAATAACGGTAAATCCAATATAAAAATTGAAGATGATTAATCTGTGGAAGAATAAATAATATTTAATTAAATAATTGCTAATAATACTGAAAAGGAAGAAGAGTCCATTATTTAAAAGGAAGAAAAGCAAGGGTTGGTAAGACAGTTTACTTTTGCACAATAATTATCTGAATAAAATGATTCAGATTATAGTTCTATTCAATCCAATAAAGAGTTAGTCATTAGTAATTAGAGATCATAAAAATAAGGCATAGAAACTCCTGTATCTAAATTGGATTAAATTCATAGCAGCAGTGACGATGATGATGAATAATACAAAAGTAGAACTAGTACCTAACACAAAACTGCATAACAACTTGAAAGTTAGGCCATTATATCAAATCCCAAAAATATGATGCTGCTTATTATTGAAGAAGATGGTGATAATGAGAAAATATAAGATTATGAGTCTCCCAAATTCAGCACTTTTAGGAATATGTAGCCATTATGGAACAAACCTTAGCAAAAAGCTTCTCCATAGATAAAAATTGAGGAATAGTAGGGCTAGCTTACTCAATAGGTCAATCATTAAGATTATTCGAATAAGACCTTGCTGAGAGAGGACAAATATTCTATTTCTGCTTTTTCTAGGCCTTTTGGTAGCAGCATTCTTAAATTGAACTAAGTCCTTATGGCAATTCCCAAAGGATTATCTCCAATATATCACTAAATGCATCGAAAGCTGATTGTGGATCAAATCAATGTTGAATAGCAATTATAAAATCAACAAAAAACACTGTATAATATCAAAACTTTGTTAATTTTGAAAAAAGACTAGATACAGTGCGAGTAGTACTTGGTTCTAAAAGATCCTGATCCCTTTTCTCAGCAAATAATGCTCAATAAATTATTGATTAAGGCTATGATTCGGCAGTTGGCCCTAAAAAGATTAATGTGATTTTATATTTTTTCATTAAAGTGTTTGTTCATACATCACATATAAGTCAGAAGCTATTGAAACATCTCCTTTAGCTTATTATAAAAATTGCTTGCGTAATTTCGCATCATTAAACCCCATTTCCTCCATCTTCTTCTAGCCTTTTTGATAAATTTAGTTAATTGCCTTAATAATTTCCACTTAGTTAATTTTTCTTTTTATTTCGGCCTTAAAAGAGAAAAAATCATAATCAGCTTTATCTTTTATTTTTAAACGTTTATCATTACCTTATTGATATTTATCGTCTCTGAATTTGAAATTAAGGTTATTTTGCCTTCTTTGTGATGAGGAGAGTAGCTATTCTTATTGTTAATTACCCTATTATATTTCTTATAAGTATCTCGTACTATTATCTCCTTTCATAGTATTCAAATCAGTGCCTTTACCAAATATTTATTCTAATGATTATTATTTGTTCGGCCAGGTAATGGAAACATAAATTTTAGGATCTCTTTGAAGACTAATGATATTAACTTTCTCTTCGTCTAAAAGACATTTATCTGCATTAAAAATAATTTACTATTGTGAATAAGAGTTATAAGTTAAGGTAAGGTAGAGTATTTCGATGCTACCTTGGCACGCAGTTGCGACACATTTGTGATTTTGGTGAGATTAATCTTAATTGTATATGGTGAAGCATCCGAGTTGATGGGAGGTATTAGGCTAACTAATATTTTTATAGTCTTGGATTATACTTATTTCATAATTATAAACAATATAAATGCTTTATTGTCAAATTAAAATTAATCTATAATCCAACAACATAATAGAAATCAAATAATTGGATTAAACTTAATTCTATGTATTCCTTTAAGGAAAGGTTACTGCTATTATATTCTTTAGACTTGCTAAAACTACAAACAAAAAATGTAGCCTAATTATGCTAAATACTTTAGCAAATAGCAAGGGTCATACCAAGTTTCAAGATTTGTTTATTTCTCAAACAAATTTATTTTTATTTTGGATTTTAAAAATAAAAATAGTAAGAGCATTGAAAGGTAGAGCTCTTTAATTATTACTATACAAACGTATTTAATAAATTAAATAAGATAAGCTCAATAATATATCATTATAACGCTACTCATCATGATTAAATCAAAATCTATTAAGATATTTTAATGGACGACTATTGCCGAAAATTCATCGTTGACATCTTCGCCAAACACGATAAGGATCATAGTGGGGTGTTGTAGAGAAGAGAGCTTAAGACCTGGGTGCGTGAATAAGTTAAAACTCATCGGTATATGAAGAGGAGCATGATTCAGAAAGGGTTCGATGAGTTCTTTGCTAAGGCGGATATTAACAATGATGGAAAAATTGATCGATGGGAGCTCTATACCTATTGCATGACCAACATGCTGCCCTAATGATCATATAGCTAACTTAAATACATATAGAAAATGATTTCTCAATCAGGAATTTCTTTTTTTTTAAATTATTAAATGATCAATAAGATTATCACAGAGGTAGAAATGTTTCTTTGGGATGAGTTTTAGTTTGTTTAAGACCCCTTGGAATCCAAATTGATTAGATCTTATTTAAATACTAATGAAACACTTCAATTAAGAGAATATAATAGAATCATTAAATTAGAAATGTTTAAATATTTGAAAGATTTTATTGATAGTATCCTCAATATGCATGACGATGACCATAATCATGATATAGAACACAAGAAATTGAAAGAATGGGTCAAAAACGAACTTAAATAGCACAAAACTTCTAAAAAAGTATTAGTTAAAATGGAATATTAATCTCCTTTCAGCAAAGCTCACATAAATAGAGACAGTAATATTGACAAGTGGTAATTATTTTCATATTCCCTTGCGAATATGTGAAAGAAAATGATTGTTAATATACTTTAAATAGGTATAAAATTTTCATTAATTAGTTAGTTGTTCCAAAATAATTTTAAGAACGCCCATCAGTTAATCTCACTTATATTCATTAAAATATCATCTGTTTCTTGTTTCCTTTGAGGAATTGTCAAAATCAATGTTAAGTGAAAACATTGTGAACATAGTTTATAGGTTTAAAGATGCATAAAACTGTAATACTTTAAAATTTCCAATACCAACATAACTTTATAGGTAAAAATAAAATAAATTTTCTCTAAAAATATTTATTATTTAAAAATTGATCGAATCTATTTTTTTACTCTAGATTGATTGATTAACAAAAAGGAATCACAATTAATGTCATTTCGAGTTATTACTCTGTCTTTTTAGGCCTCTTTCCTAATTTGATTATTTATCATCTTCTTGCTTTTTTAATTTTTACTATGGACTTTACTCCTTGATTATTATGTCATCATCAAATTGCATTATTTCTTCCTTTTTCAGCTCCTAATCTCTCATCTTCTTTGCTTCATTGAACGAAGTAATATCCACAAATTTGATCTACTGCTGAACATTGACCTATTTGTTTGTATTTAAATCAATTTCCTTGGCATACATTGTCCCTGGGTTGCTAATCCAATACTGCTATTTAAATTTCTTCCCCCTCAGACATGCTGCATAGGCCATTTTCTAAATTTATTAGTATTGTCCAAACAATCGTTTTTATAGGTGACGGGGCGCAAAGATATTGAAGCAGCAATAGACTAAAGATATGGCAGCCGCGACTATGTTGATATTATTAATCTCGCCTTTGTGCAAGACCATCGAAAAGATAAGATTGCCAACAGCGAAGATAAGCAGAGAACACTCGAATATTTTAAGGATAGCTCGAGTGAGAACAAAATTCATTTCGTATTTATAGGACGAACGTTTGAACAAATTAAATTTGTCAATCCAATATTGGATGACGATTGTCGGGATGAGGCAGAAAACAGCCAACGGAGTGAGATAAGAGTAAAAGGCACAAGTATATATTTGGAGGATATAGTAGGCGTATCTATCTGCTAAATTGAACTCAGGTAACTCTATTTCCTGATTCAACTCAATTTGAAACATCTCTGCTTGACTGACATTCCGATACTTAATGCAGTTTGTCACAGATTTAATGAGGGCTGATGGATTCAGAAAATTCATTCCGATTTGGATGACTGCCGAGGTAAGAAAAAGACTGCTGACTTGCAAAACCAAACCCTGGTCACTTAGATAATGTGTGGGAGTCAACCAATTGCTCGCATAGTAGATTATGGCAGTATTGATAAATTGAGTAATGACTGTTTTTAAAACCAGAGAAATGAGGTGTTTGGAGCGAGTTTAATGTCGTTAGAAATCAGTCAAATACTTGACTAATATGCCCAAGCCAGTATTGATAATTAAGGTCACAATAGTAATAAGAATAGTGAGAGCCATACTAATTGTGTCATCGTCAGGCACTTTGTGTGTATCGATGGATATTTTCAGTTGTGAAACTTTTAATATGGTTCCAAATGCGAAAATGAGCACCATTAGGAGAATGAGGTAGGAGATGATGATATATTTGGTGCGAGTTTTACCTTAGACTTTCATGTTGTACCAGTTTATATCTGAAGGAGAAGAAGCTAAATCAACTTTCATTTGGTTTCCGCTGCCGCATTCCAGAAAAGATTTGTCTCTTTAGTATTCACGAAGAATATAATCTCTCAAGTGCTGATATTAAAAAGATACAAATGCTCTTCCCACAAAATGAGTCAAATTAAAAGCAAGGGAATTATCCATTGCAAATTTTTGGCTTAGCCTAATCTCTTCTTCATTAATGAGTTTCATTTATTTTGATTTTACAAATAAGGTATTTTGATTAACTTCTTAGACAGGTTGATAACTATTATTGCTTTCTTTGCTATTTTATTTTTCAAATTTATACTCCTCCATAACTTTTTTTCGCATATCTTTCAGAATTTCCATCTCCGAAAGGTCGTAGCAGAGAGTAACACTTGTTACCTTGTTTAAACGAGCTGTATTTAAGCCTTTTGTGACTTATAAAAATTATTTCTCCACTTGTTATAGGGATTATTCCTTGGTATCTCTTATCTTAGTGATCCATTTGTCTATTTTTTCATCAAAGAAATTCTTTAGTTTTTTCTCATAATCGAATATCATATTAGCTGAATTAAAGTTAATATCGAAGAGAATGGGAATTTTAGTGCAATAGAGAGTGTAATCATCTTGAGTGTGTTGAGATTAATCAATTTATTTGGCAATGGAATATTGATATTTCCGATATACGTTAAAAAATATGATAGACATTACTATTGTAACTAAGTTAAGAATATCTAAGGCAAAGACAAGATTTTATTGCCCAATCTTGTTGTAGGAAGACATTTAATCAATCAGCAATGAACCGCATTAAGCTGGATTTTATTTGCAGTAGGAACCAGCAAGAGAACTGGATATGAGATTGAAAGCGTCAGTAATTATCAATCTCATTAATAGATAGCAAGTAATCATCTTTATGAAAGTAAAGAACAAAGAAATACCAGAAGTGAGTCGATATTCATTCATTTTGAAATTGGGATCATTGAAGCTTGGGGTTGTTGAGTAATTGAGGAAAAGTGGCAAGGTGTTGATAGGCCTTTCGCAGCATGGGCATACAGGTGCACTGATTTCTTTTTAATTGGCTCTTTAGTTATAGCCAAATGCATTGGCAAATGTGTGCATGAATGCCTCTTAAATGTTTGCTGGAAAGGCATAGATCTTTTCATTCATCTGCCGATTAATCTAGATGAACTTTTTGTCGAGCGTACTCTGCATATCTTCAGAGCTAAATCCTCCTCTTAGTTTAATGGAAAGATTTTCTTTTTAACGATTCATTTAACTATTTTTAACCGTCAAGTCTAATACGAAAAGAAAGACAAATTATTAAAGCTAATTAAAGCTAGCAATTCCGATGCTGATTTGTATTGTGATTTCTTCTATTTTTTGATACCAAATACCAGTGATAAAATAGGAAATATTTTTGCAACTTATTTTGGAATATTATATCCATCTGAGGTCTATTCTATTTTAATAAAAATTTTCCATAGAATAGCTATTGGATGAGTAGACAGAAAGCTTTTACAGAAATATAGAATTAACAGTCAAAACAATCACAAATTAGCAGAAAAACCTTAAGAATGGAGCCTATTAATCATCATTTTTAGCCTACCAATATTCACAAACAATAAAAGAAATCACAGCTAAATAATTTACAGGGAAGAGTAAAAAGTTCAAAAACACAAATCAAACACTTAACTACGGAAGCTAATCAATTGGGAAACCCTATCACAAGTCCTAAGGACAATGACAATTAGCGTAAATGTAATCAAATCAACCATCAAATAAAAGAAATTCCACTTTCTAAAACAAGAATTCTTGAGAAGACTAAAAATAAATTTCTTCAGAAGATTGTCGATAATAGAATCAATTTGAGTAAATCTTTTTTGATCAGAAGTAACTTTTATATTACTCAGAGAAAGTGTTGTCAAACTACTAGAAGAAAAAAGATTTCAGCAACTTTTAAAAAGATATTGATCTTCACAAACAGATTATTGGAGAAATATTATTGGCAAATACTCTTCAATTTGAGGACAATTTCTTTGATAAAAAATAGAATAAACACACCAACACTCGATCTATTCACAATTTGAAGGAGTTGAGTGTTATTAAATAAAATAGCAAATGTCCTCTCACAATGAGTTCAAATCATCATCCGAATGCTCTCAAAGTTAAGCCGGTCATTTGCAGATAATCAAAAAAGAATAAAAAGCTACAAATAAAAAATTAGGAATAAAAAATGCCTACCAATAGCAAAGATAATGAGAATAAGTCTAAATCTGTCAGCATGAATCGGATTGAACACATGATAAAGAAAATAAGAAAAATATCAAAGTGCGAAATTGAAAGTAGCGACAATAGTAAGAATACTTCTATTAAAAACAATGAATAATCCGAAGGTCATTTAAATTTATACTCCAACTAGACAATAAAAAAAGGCATTGAGAGACATACGAGTCGTTTAGAAAAAGCGAGAGCCTTTAATTGCTGTAAAACAATTCGCATATCTTGGGGTCAACATGAGTAGCACCTCCTAAACATCAATGAAGAGAGCCCTAAATAAGAGTCAATTGGCAGGCAAGTCGATGCTGGGGATCAGGAAGATGCTTTTGAAGGATTCAGCTTCCTTTCCAATATGCCAAGCTGTATAACCAATATCGTTGACGAAGACAGGAGCAACCCAATCGAAAGTTTGAGGGAGATATACCTTCAATTGTGTACTCACGAGGAGAGACAGAGGGAATAGGATTCTAAAATGCAAATGTAATGATGTTTGATATAATTTTCACTATTCTCAAAACAATAAGTTATCATCCTCTGCGCTTTTCACTCTCACAAACCCGGACATACTGGTTATCTAATTTTATAATTGTGCCTTGATATTATCTTCCAATTTATTTACTTTAATATAGGAATTATTCAATAAATAATTAAAACAGTATTTGGCTGCGAGCTTGAACTAAAGCAATTAAAGTATAATTCTTAATCGTTAATCAGATCAATCTATCCACTAATCACTCCCAAAAGATATAAAGTCTTGATTTGTTTTTCTTTCTAAACTTTCTAAATTTCCTCTACTATTTCGCTCGTCCTAGTATCGATTAAACATTATTTAAATTAATTTATTCCAATTAGCATACAATATATAAGACACTGCTTAATGAGTGAATTAATTTTTGTTCAGATTGAGGTATAATAACTTGGGCCACTCAGCCCTTGCCAATATTTTGACCCCATCATCGGTTAATCCAACATTTATTAAACTCAATCTCATGAGTCCTCTCCAATCGAGTCTAATTAATTATTAAACTCCTGCGTTTTTCAGGGGATTATCTGCAAAGACGATTTAATTGATATACTTCCACTTGCATCCATGGAATTGTTTAACCCCCTTAAAAGTGATATTGTTAGCAGAAAATCCAAATTTTGCAATATATCGCCACTCAGCTTTGACGATGAAGCTCACTGACTCATCTCCGATACCTGTATATGATAGGCACAAGCTTGTGAGAAACCTGCAGTTATTTGATAAAAAAGAGGTTATTCTACGAAATGAATTTAAAGATATCCTGCCCAAGGCAAAAATAAATTCATAAAGATTTGGATTGATATCCGACTCACAAATTTAAGCCACGACTTCATTGAAGTCAGTGCTTCCCCAAAAAGGCCCTACTTCATTAAAGTCAGGGCCTCCCCAAAATCTATCAATAATTAAAATCTTTTTGACAGCATTTTACTGGGCAAGAAATTATCTCATATAATTTTTCCAAGATTTATCGTTAACTAATTGTGATTAAAGTATGAATTATAATGGTCTTTGCATGTGTTATGTACTTAAACTATTAGGTAAAACTATATTTTGGATGTTTGCTTATAAATTTATCATTAAATTGGCGAATCTGATCATATGTTACGATTCTATATATGTTAATGCAATATTCAAGATCAAACCTAATCTAAAATCAGACCCATCGATTTTTATCACAGTCAAATGATGCATACTATTACAATATGATCAGTTGACATCGAAGTGCATATACTATCAGAATACATAAAATAAATCTAGGCCAGCAAATTTAAGCTATCGCAAAGAAGCTACAAAGTATATTTATCCATTTTAACATTGATTAAACTATCAAATGAAAAAAATTATTCCAAATTTCAAAAAGGTATGGGAGAAATCAATTTTTTCTGATTAGATTTTCCTCCTTTTATAAATGTATTTATAAAATGACTTGAATGATAGCAGCTAATAAGAAATTTCAAATTCTGTCTTTCCGTTGAGCATATTTCTTTTTTGTTATCTATTTAAAGTCACAACTCAAAAAATATTGCTCATAAAATTGTCATTCATTATAGTAAGTTTTTCAAATTAATTTCTTCAATGATATAAAAACCATATTAACCACTTGGCTTCTTTATTTGTATTTAAGAAAGTATATTTCATTAACTTTGTATCTATTAGGAGGTTTCTCATTACAACTGGGAGATTGATATCATTGAATGATTCTTTTAATTATTATCGTTTTTATATTGGGACTAAAGCTATTTCAGGATTCTTAATAACTTATAAAAGTGATAATACAAATTACATTTAAAAACAATGGATAATCCAAAGAGCATCTACATCTACTTTTCAACTCGACAATAAGATAGGAAATCAATGGAAATA
>Ga0302186_10001550_pt1 | contig 18845 bp, 14 predicted proteins | sample II_Bog_E1_2_FD_198782 | JGI IMG/M metagenome (GOLD analysis project Ga0302186, IMG submission 198782) | Peat permafrost microbial communities from Stordalen Mire near Abisko, Sweden - II_Bog_E1_1 | ecosystem: Environmental > Terrestrial > Soil > Wetlands > Peat | place: Sweden: Abisko...
ATCCGTGTTAGAGAAAAAACAAGAGTTTAGTTTATAAGATTTAAAAAATAATAATCTTATAATTTCAAGAAAAAATAATTCACAGAATAAAAAAAATCAATTTTTTTTTTCATTTTTTTTTTGGAATTTCAAAAAAATTAATTAAAACGCGTCAAAATATTCAATCGTAATTTTTCATTGTAAAATTCATTTTTTTTTTCTTTTCGAAAATTAAAAAAATATTTATATAGAGATCGAAGGTGTTAGTGACGTAAGAATCAAAGAAAAAGGAAGACCTCCAAAAAAATAACAAATAAAGTTTATTGTGTGAAAATTTATGATGAAAAAAAGAAAGAAATGATAATGAATTTCTTGCGAAAATTAATATAAAATAGCGAAAAAACTTAATATGAACTTGAAATCTGAAGAAAGATCAAATCAAAATCCTGACCTCCTCCTCAAAAAACTCGATTCCTTCTATATCGGGCAAAATTATAAGGAAGGCTATGAATTCCTTCAGGAAGCACTTAAAGAGAATTCAATGAGCATCAAATTGCTTTCTCATAAACTGCGTTTCGAAAATCAGCTCAAAAAATTTGACGATTGTCTGGCCACCTGCAATTTTTTGCTTTTTCTTCAACCGAATAACATGGAAGCTCATCAAATAAAGCTGAACATTTTGAAAATCCAACAGAAATTTAATTATTTATCGGATTGTCTCGTAATAGCGATGACTCTTTTCCCGAACATTTCCTTTACTTAAAATTCATTAAACCTTAGAAAAAATCAATAAAAACTAATTTTTTCCTGAGAAATTAAATAAAAACCATGGAAGAATCGATCAAAATCGATATAGGGAATGATAACGAAATGGCGAAACTCGATAGTCATTCCGGCTTCGTTTTTAAAGTCTATAGCATTGTCACATTCCAATTATTGATAACTTTCTCAATAGGTCTCATACCAGTGATATCTGATTCTATAGCCGAATCATTCCTCAAATATGCTATCCCTATTTCCTTAGTCTCAAGCATTATCCTTTTAATAGCCATTTTCCAATTAGTCTGGTTTTCCACTTCATATAAACAAGTTCCTTTGAATTATATCCTTTTATTCATAATAACCATATGTTTGGCTCTTAATGTGGCGATAGCATGTGCAAGTGTTGAGAAATACGCAGTTTTTGTGGCTTTAATTACCACGATGACCACAGCCTGTTCTTTATCAGTTCATGCCTTTTTTATCAAGGACAATGTGGCATTTTTTCAAGGGATCCTGATAATTTCAGCTAATTGTCTGATCACGATTTTGATATGTGTTTTCTTCGTTAATATGACGATTGGCAGGGTTTTGGTGGCTTGTGTGGGGGTGATAATTTTCGGAATGTATTTATTATATGACACTAAGCTGTTAATGACCAATACCATAATAGAAATTAGTTGTGATGATTATATTTTAGCAGCGGTTGTGCTATATTTCGATATAGTGATGCTGTTTTTGAAAATACTAGAATTGATAAAACTCGTGAGATAGAAGAAGAGAAAAATATTGCCTATATTTAATACTATATAATTGAAAAAATATAGAAAATGCAAGTTTTTTTTCTAAGTAAAATCTATGAATTTTATTTGGTTTTGTCTTTAATTTTTAACTAAGAATTTTCTTGTTTTTTTGGCTTAAAACTCGTAATTCTCTCCTCATTTGAAGAAATATTGTTTGTCCTAAAAACGAAATAATAATAATTTCCTCTAAACCCCCTTTTTTCTTACGAATTTCTCGAAAATCGCTGCGAAATTCGGGTCAGAAACTAAGGAAGTATAGACCATATGCACGTAATACCCCACGTCGTCTTTAATCTATGAAATATATTTAATCTCTCCTTACTCAATAAATCAAGACCTTTTCTTGCCAATCAGGGAATTTCTCACAGTCCTTCATCAATTTCACATAATTGGCTACTGCGGTTTCCACATCTTGCTCATAAACATTTGTGGTTTTCTAAAAAAATCTAATATCAGAAAAATCAAAAAGAACTTAAATAAAGTACTTCTCTTCGAGCCCAGATATTCGCTGTTGCATATTCTCGTTGCACATCCAAATAAAGAGTCTCAACCTCTCTATGGAACAAATTAAGCCCTTTCAGGAAATCCAAAAGATTTCGAAATTCAGCCAATTGCTTCACACCTTCACGATATCGTTCCAATTCGAAACGAGTCATTGAAGCCTCATCGATTTTCCATTTCTTAACAATATGGGATACAAACAACGCTTCCTAATCAAATCAAAATTCTAAAGAAAACACATCTTCTTATTTTTTACATAATAACAGAGAGGATCATTTTCCATGAAATTATCCTCTGGGTTCTCCAATGGCGATTTCACGAGTTCAATCATGACTTTTGGCAACCTATCTACGAAAATCGACTCTTTAATTAACTTCGAAGAGAAATATAAGGAAACATGCGATATTGATCACCCTGTTCTTGAGATAATAGGTCTTGAAGAGTTTTAACATTTGAGTTTTTCTCAATAAATTTCTTAATTTCCTTAATAATTTGAATCTTTTAAAGGGTCTTTTTTAAATAAACTCAACGAAAAACCCTAATTTCGCACTGTTGGCTTTAATATAATTTTTCAATAAAACGCTTTGATTTCAATGGTTAAATCCTCTATTTTTACCCCTGGTTTCCAGGCTTTCCTCAATGAGGAATACACTAAACATGGTTCTTATATCGCTTTTATGCTATTAGTCAGTTTCTTGATAATTTCCCTAGCGAATCTAATAGCCATAGAACTATATAACCCCACAATAGCTGATATCATATTATCAATATTATTGAGTTTCTTGAGTATTTCCGCTACTCTACTCATCAAATTTAAAGAGAAATCCTTCAAAATCACGATTTCTATCCTTATTCTCATGATCCAGGCTCTTTTGGTCCTACAATATTCAGAAACATATCTATTTCGCATTTATAATAGTTGGAATAAAGCCTTCCCCGCCTGCGAAATCAAGGTTTGGCTCACAATTATCTTATATTTTGCTGAGGATTCCTTGTTTTTTCGGCTTTTGGCAGTCCTTATTCAATTCTTGATAACCCTTATAAAGGATGAGACTTATTCTGGACCATGGGTTTATTTGAACTATGCGTTAATTGCCTTTTTTCTACTAATGACTGAAATCCAGAAAAGAAAGAGCTTTTTCAGCTTTTATCAGACCTCCAAACAATTAAGAGTCTTTTCCTTTCTTATCAATAAAGTCCTGCCTTTTGGTTATATCGTCTTGGGGATTGAGGATCAAAAGCCCAAACAGACAATAAATCTCTTAGCTTATAATGATTTCATGAAGAAGATCTTCGAAATCGAGGAAAAGGACTCAGCAGTTGTTGAGAAATTATTGAGCATTTTCCGTAGTAATTTCCTCAATAGAAATAAAAAGACGTTAAGCTGTTTGAGTCTTGATGAGAAAAAACAAAAGTCTATTTTGACCTATGCCTTGGATAAATTAGAGATATCGCTGAAAAAGAAGCCTTTTAACGATGAAATAAAAGTTTTGGAGGAAATTTATCAACAGGAAGTGATTTATAAGGATGGAAAGGCCAAAGCTATGGATATCATAATCCTTCAAGCGAATATTTCGACAAAGCCTTGCATTTTATTAGTAATTAACGATATTTCAGATAAAGTCTTGAACTATAAATTGACGAATTTAGATAGGTTTAAAGATAGATTCCTCCAATCAGTGTCTCATAATTTGAAAACGCCTTTAAATTCGATCACAGGACTTGTTTCTTTGATCCATAACCTCGTTTTCCATACAGAAGTCCTAAATTATCTCAATAATATCAGGATAAATTCGGATATTCTCTTATTCGAAATCAATAATATCCTGGATTATGCCAATTATAGGAAAAGCTCTTTACAAGCCATAGTTTCAGAATTTTCAATCACTTCGCTTTTAAATGAACTTTTCACGTTATTCGAATTATCGCTTTTCGAAAAAAAAATCAATATTAATAGGAAAATCAAATTGGAACCTGAACAAAACATAATGTTTTCAGATTTCGCCAGACTCAAACAAATTCTCTTCAATGTTCTTAATAACGCAGTTAAATTCACATTCGAAGGTCAAATTTCAGTCATTGTTTCCAAGCCTTCGGATTTAATGATTTCCACTGATCTCCTGAAATTCTCCATCAAAGACACAGGTATCGGGATTTCCTCTGAAGACCAATTGAAACTCTACAAATTATGGGGTTCTTTAAATGACGATTTCATAGATAATCCTCATGAAAGTCATAATAGTCGCAGTGGAGCCGGTCTAGGCCTAACGATTTCCAAACATTTAATCGGCCTTTTGGGTCCTGAAGAGAAAATCTATTGTAAGTCTTTACCTGGCAAAGGCACTACTTTTTGCTTCTATATCTATCAGAACCTGAATGCGAATAAAATCTTTAATACTAATAAGAGGAAAATCGAGTTTATTCCTTCTTATGATAGTTCGAATATTTCTTTTAACCGAATGACTATAAATTCTCAATATATGCTCAATTCTATACATAAGAATGATACCATGGGTTTTGCGAATTTCTCTAGTTATATCACTCAGAACATAAAAAGCCCTAAAAGAAACTCTATAATTATGAGGAATTCCTTCAATAAAGGTTTCCTTTATGGAAGGAAAGAACCTGGATTCAGTCCTTTGAATTATGGTCGTAAAGAGCCTGGTTTCTTTAGTCCTTTGAATTCTAATGGAAGAAAAGAGCCTGGCTTCAGTCCATCGAATTTCTCACCTAAAATTAAGAAAAACTCTTTACCTCCAGAAATCTTCAATGAGGGTGATTGTATAGTGAATAAGGTTTATTATAATGATGATATGAAGAAAATTGGGGAAATTAACTTGATGACTGGACAGCTGATGGAAAGGTCTTCTTTTAGCTTCAAAATTAACCTTATAAACATTGATAGATCCACTACTAAGGAAATCATCAATACAGCAAGTCTAGTTTCGCCTATAAATCATAAGAAGATCCTTATTGTAGATGATACACCCTTCAATCTATTGGTTTTGGAGAAATTCATACAGGAAATCGACCCCAAGGCTTTATTATTCAAGGCTTTTAATGGGAAAGAAGCCGTTGAATTGTTCATTAATATGAAAGAAACAGGGAAATCGGGAATTGATTTGATTTTCATGGATTGTAATATGCCTGTTATGGATGGATATGAGGCCAGTCTGGAAATAAAGAAGATCATTAAAGAAGAAAAACTCAATTTTACACCAATTTTGGCAGTGACTGCTTATAGTGGAAAGGAAGAAGAAATGAAATGCCTCAAAAATGGAATGGATGGATATCTTGGCAAACCCATTAATAAGGAGAAATTCCATGAGTTTTATTCGAAATGGGCCTTTCAAAGATGATAATTATTGGAAAAATGTTGATAATTTAAGAATATTTAAGCCAATTAAGAGATTTTCTTGTATAAAAATCAATCAAAAATTATTATATAAATAATTAAAACTTTTTAATTTGGTTTTCCCACAAAAACTCCAAAAAAAATTAAGAAATGGAAGCAGAAGCAAAAGAAGCAGAAAAAACAATCACGCTGTTTGTAGACCTAAAAGAATGTATTCAAATAAAACCCATCAAGAAATTTATTGTACCAATCAACATGACTTTTCGTACAAACAAATATTGATTTATTTCTTTGTATTTTTTCAAAATAGAGTCTTTGGGGAAACGCATTTTAAAGAGATTTAAAATCTCTGAATTAGATGAACGGACTGTATTTTTCCCTGGCGATGATGAAAATGCTCAGCCATTTGATTCTTCTGAAGCAATTATTTCTTTTAATTAAAATTATAAATCTCATTTTTTTTCTAGACCTTTCAAGAAGCAAATCTAAAACAAGACGAGAAGATTAAGTTTCATTTTGCACCCAGGAAAAAATTGCGAAAATCAAAAGGCTTTAACTCATTTAAATGATTTTTGTATAATTAAAATAATTAGACGATATTGCTGAAGACCAACGACTGTATTCTTTGGAAAAAAGTCAAATGAATAATATTAAATATTTTTTGAAAACCTTCATTAAAAAAGAAATAGGAGACATGAAACTTTTTAACAAAGATGAGGGGAAGCCAAAAAGTACAGTGCCAATATATTTTTTATAAGATTTATATTTTCTTTACAACAGTTAATAAAACGAATGCTTCAGATTTTTTTTGTGAAAAGAAACAAAGTTTTTCTATTAAGTACTTTTATTATATTTTAATAAAAAGGTGAAAATGCAGACATTATTCAAATTTTACTCGAAGAAATAGAAAATTTAGAGGAAGTGATTAATTTTGAATTTATGGATTTGTCTACAATCACATATGAAACGAAACAAACTAATCAACAAATTTTTGTAACAAAAAGCAGAAAAGATTTCTTGAAGCATCTCTTCAAACCAAACGAAACGGAATTGAGACAGGATTTAAAATTTTTGCCACGATCTAAGATCCCCGAGATTGATCCAAATAATAAATTAAGATTTTTGCTTCTTGGAAATGAGGGGATAGGAAAAACAATTACTTTAGGTTTATTAGCGCATGTTTTAAAAACTTCTGCTGTCAAAGATAAAATCAAAGTCTTTTATATCCAAGACTGCGAAGCTTTTATGGAAAATCCATATGAAAAAACAAGAGAAGAAATTAATCTAGTTTTTCAAGGAGAAAATATTGGCAATTTCGATATTTCAGAAAATTATAAGGGTTTTTTTGATTTGGTGGAAAAATATAATAAGTTAGGTTACCTAACGGTATTCATTGCTGATCAACTCAATTCATTAGAAAACGATGTTTCGATCCCCTTTTTTAAGAAACTGGTTACACTTCCTTGGAAAATGCAAATTTATTCTCAATCATCGACAAACTTTCTTAATGATGATTTTAAAATGCTGTTTCGAACGACTATAAATTGCACATGTGAAAAATTCTTCACCGAAAAAATAATTAAAAAGTTGATTGAAGAAAAATGTCAAGAGATTAACTTTATACTCGAAGATGATGAAGATGATGAAGATGATGAAGATGATGAAGATGATGAAGATGATGAAGTTTTACAGAAAATATACAATTTGGTGAAAGAAAATCCCAGGGAAATAAACCTTATTTTGGAATCCGAGGGAAACACCATTAAGGAGAAAATTGAAAAATATAAATTCAAACGATGCCAAGAAATTTCTAAAATTCACAACAAATTTTATAAAGAAAATGGTCCTAGTCAATCAGAATTAAATAAAAGTATTTATTTCATGGATACTGACTGTTTCATTGAATCGAACATCGATCCTTTTATAAACCATCAATTTATGAAAATTTCATCGATAACGATAACACATCCTCGAATGGCAACATATTTTGAAATACACTCGGCTTTTCCTTTCGCAGGGGCAATTTTAAAGCAAAACTCGAATTATCAGAAAAATGATATCAATTTTTTTGATTTAAGAATAAAAGAATTAAAAGAAAGTCTGCTTCGTGAAGATGATGGAAGTCTAATAGGATGTTGTTATGAGCAATTGATTCATGTTATTTTTGAAAATTTTGCTTATAACCTAAAACAGGGAAACTTTTCTATAAGTAGACCTGAACAAAAGAAAAGTGTGAAGGTAAAACATTTTTATTTATATTTAATTATTTACAAAATATTAGTCTTTAGCTAACACTCGAATCCATTTTAATCTGGAACAATTTTTTCATTTTGATAATTATTCTGGGATGAAAAAATATATTAACGATAAGGAATATAAGGGTATGAATTTGTATTTCAAGCCGATCCTGAAAAATCAAAAGGCAATTGATTCTATAATTTATTTCCAAAAAGCTAATCCTAAACTTGCCAAATATTTGAAAATCGTTGATATAAACTCTAAAATTTTGGTTTCATTCCAAATAAAAAAAGACGTTGACGATGTTTTCAAGATACTTCTAGATATAAGAAACAAATGGAAGGAAGAAAAAGTGCTGATTGAAAATCAAATTCCTGGGGTTCCACATTTTTTGTTTCTTGTTACCAGGCGGGGGAATTCTAATCATCGAATGGATGTGCCCATTGAGAACAATATTTATTTCCTTTTCACTGATGTGGATATAGAGAATACGATCTTTAGCAAGATGAAATGAAATTAAAGGCATTAATTATTAAAAAAACCTCCGTAAATTAATTGAATTTAAAATTTAAAATTTTAAAAAAGAGGTATTACTCAATAGATTGAATAAAACATTTACGGATTACCTGTATATTTAAGCATCAGCATGTTTTTTATAAGGAAAAATTATTAACTTGCACTGAATTCTGTCTTTATTCAGAGAATTGTTGATAATACATTGAATCTATGGAAAGTTTTTTGTGGATAAATATTTTTTTTAATTTATTTTTTTTAATTCATTTTTTTTCTTCAATACTCAAATATTGTTTATTTGATACATCTGAACAACATAGTTCAAATATCCAAACAATTTCTGCGATTCCTCTGAATTTTTCGCCTTCAACTTCAACTGATTCTTTTCCAAATTAATCATAAACTTCTTCCCTTTATTTTTCTTCTTTTTCGACATCAGCGCACCCACAGTTTTTATTTTGCCAATTTCAATTTCCCCTTCTTTTTTATTCAATTTGGCGCTTTCATAATAACAAAGGCTGTTTCCGAGAACGCAAAAGTACCATTCTTTCCATTGTCCCAATTTATTTTATTTTTTTTAAAAATCCTTTGATTTCTTCAAAATCATTTGATTTTTCGTTTTTGTCAAAAGTTGCATATTCTATGTCTTTGACAATCTCTTGTGTTATTGCCTCTTGTTTCAAAATGGCTTCCTTTTGCTCAGTTGTCAGTAGGGTTATTTTCAATATCCATTTGGTCCGGCTTTTATTAGAAATCACAGAATTTGAGATCGATTCAGATCTGGTATCAGGTTTTTTTGAGGTTCTTCATCCAATTTCTGAGATTGTGTTGATAGAATTCGTTCAGTCTACAAAATAATTTTTTTTTTTATTAACAATTTTTCTTTAGATTTATAAAAAAATTACCCTTTGAACGTTGATTTCATCTTGTCTTAATTTTCTTTTCCTTCTTTCCCATTCAGCCAAAACAACTTTTTTTCCTTTGGCAATCTTTTCCGGAGTGTTTTCATTAACCTCAATGGAAATGAATCCTTTCGTTGCTCTTGCCAAAAGTTTCCCGAAGAATTTAAAGGCATTGAAGAAACCGATCAAAGCAATGAACAAAGGCACGATGGTATTATAATTATCCCCAAAAAACGGAACAGATCTCATTGGCTTAAAAAACTCAACAAAGGCACTTGCATATTCATGGCCATTGATAACGTATGGATTGACCTCATTAAAAAGCATCATCAGATTATAACTTAGAGGAAACTAAAACAAAAATAATAATAATAACGTTAATTTTATAAATTTACTTCAAGGTTCAGACATGTAGTCGAGCTCTTCATCATGGTAATTGCATGAGTTTGATGAACAGAAAAATACCAATCTCCATTCTAAACAAAGCAAAATATGAACAAAAGACAAGATAAGCTCGAAAAGCCAAAATCAATATCACTATCAAGAGGAATAAGGATTGTTGACCTGTGGATTTCACCATCTGAAAGAAATTAAAAAATTGGGAAGTTTAATATTTAATAAAATACCTTTGAAAAAGCCAAAACATCATCATGAGAACCGAAAACCAAAGTAGTTTCAGAAAAAATTATGATCAATGAAAGTGTCAAGAAAATTATTCCTAATAAACGGTAGAAAATTTTCATTGCGATTGATATTTTTTTAGGAATGACGTTTGTGGTAATGAGTTTTTCTTTATTTCTTGAAATTCCAAATTAAAGAAGAAAAGAGAAAATATAATACTCTGGCTTGGAAAGGTCAAGGTTGGACATGGAAAATATGAAGTCGCAATGCTAAAACATTAACTAATATCCAAAGAATAAAATTTAATCATACTTTTGTCCATTTAGATTCATATTTTTGCAAATTATACGTTTTTAATTTCAATTGAGTCCGAGCTAATGCGATTACTTTGTGACAGATTTTCCAATTTGGGTAATTCATCATTTAAAAATTGCACATATCCATAAAGTTCGTGTCCTTCGGGATTTTTTCTATCACTGATTGATAAGTATGAGCTTTAACTATGTCATGAAAACCTATTTTGATGAAAGAACAGGCTTTGGAAAATTTATTCTACATAGGTAAATATTATTATATTGTTATATACAGAGACCTACCAAAAAAAAAGGAACACTACAGAAACGAAAAAAAACTTTTTTTAACAAATTTAAAAGTTTTTATGGTCTCAAGCCTGAAATATCAAACTTAAGAGCCGATTGCTCTAAAGTCCACCTCACCCACAAGCAAGAACGCACCGATGAACCATCAGCAGCTGTGAAACTTAGCATGAAAATATCCATTTTGCACCATCACTTTCCAGAGCATTGACCCGAGGCAATCAGAATGTTTTTCCGCACTCTCAACAATATCAGATAAACCCTTAAATCCTTCAAGAGCCAGGCTCAGGCACCGAACTTTCTGCAAAGAAAACTTGCCAAAAAGATATTTTGGAGCCTAATTCCCGCGCAATTTCAAAAATAGGTAAGCTTCATTATCAAGAGCCTCATTATCAAGAGCCTCACCTTCAAGAGCCTCACCGTCAAGAGCCTCCGCTTCAAGAACATCACATGAAAGAGCCTCAATTTCAAGAGCCTCACACTCAAGAGCCTCAAATTAAAGAGCCTCAAATTCAAGAGCCTCACACTCAAGTGCTTCACATTCAAGAGCATCACGTTCAAGAGCCTCTCACATTCGAGAACCTCAAGAATATCACCTTAAAGAGCCTCATCATCAAGAGTCACGCCATCAAGAGAGTCATCAAGACAATCACCTTCAGGAGAAGACCCCTAAAGAGCCACACCATCAAGAGACTCACCGTCAAGAGAGTCACATTCAATAACGATACCTTCAACAGTCTCACCTTCAAGAGCCTCACATTGATGAGCCTCACCTTCATGAGCTTCATCTTCATGAGTTTCAGCTACATGAGCCTCATCTTCAAGAGCCTCACTATCAACGGTTTCACCATCAAGAGCCTCATCCTCCAGAGCAAGGACCTCATTACAAAAAGACCCATCATAAAAAGACTCATTCAGAAGAGACTCACCTCCAAGAGACCCACTTTCAAGAGACTCACCCTCAAGAGATCATTTACAAGAGACTCACCTGCAAGACACTCACATAAAAGAGACTCACATTCAACTAACGTTCAAGACTCAGAATTGCTTTCAAGAGACTCACTTTCAAGAGACTCATTTCCAATCTCAATGTCGAAAGACTCACCCTCAGGAGATTCACCTACAAGAGGAAAATCTGCAAAAAACACATATTCAAGAACTTACACTCATGAGACTCACATTCAAAAAATTAAAATTCTAGAGACTTGCATTCAAGAGGCTCACCCTCAAGTGACTCACGCACAAGAGCTTGATCTTCAAAAACTTCACGATCTAGCACATCACTTTGATGAAAAGGATAATTGTGAGGAAAAACGGAAGAATCTGATAGGAAAAGGAGGATATAAATGTTTACATTGTTCGAAAACATCACTCTCCATGAAGAAACTCAAAAATCACATATACATGAAGCATGATAGGCTTTGGTTTGACAAGGATTTATACAGAGACTCACCCTCACATATTCAAGATACTCACCCTCATGAGACTCACCCTCATGAGACTCACATTCAAGAAATTCAAATTCTAGAGACTTGCATTCAAAAGACTCACACTCAAGAAACTCACGCACCAGAGCTCGATCTTCTAAAACTTCACAATCAAGTACATCACTTTGATGAAACGGAGAGTTTCGAAGAAAAATGGAAGAATCTCAGAGGAAAAGGAGAAAAATGTGTAGATTGTTCGGAAATATTACCTTCCATGAAGAAACTCGAAAGTCATATGCACTTGAAACATGGTTTGACAAGGATTTCTACAGAGACGAATGTCGAGAGACTCATCAAGAGAGTCATCAAGACAATCACCTTCAGGAGGAGCAGAGCCCTAAATCTAAAGTGCCTCACCTTCAAGAGCCTCAACACCATGAGAGTCAACTTCAAGAGATCCTTTCAAGAGACTCACCTCCAAGAGCCTCACCTTCATGAACCTTCATGAGCTTCAGCTTCATGAGACTCATCTTCAAGAGCCTCACTAGCTTTCTGCCTTGCTGCCCCAAATTATCTCCTCATTTTTTTCTGTGATTTCCTCAATTTGATCAAGGCAGCCCAACATTGCAGAACTTAGACTGAAGACCGTTACCTCTTCAGGCATTCTACCAGGAATTCCCCATGTAACCAGAGCTGTTTCTCCTATCCAGCCTAATAGACCCACACTACTTCTTACAACTGCTTCTTGGTTAGCTCCTTCAGCATCATAAATAATTGCACTTGCCATTATGCAGGTCCTATGAACGGACAGTATTTGATGTCGTTAAAGGCAGAAGACTCGTTTCTCATAAATAATTGTAATAAAAAAAAAAAATAATTAAAAATTTATATTAATTCTCTATAAAATCTGACTTTTATAGAAATTCTTTATGATTTATAGAAAAAATTCTTTATAAAAGACTTTTATAGATTATTTTTCAGATGATTTTTTGTTAAAAATAAATATAAATGGCTTTTTATTTGAATTTCACTCCGAATTTCCCTTTATCCAATGCGAAAACCTGTGCTCTTCCATCGTTTTCAAGCACTCTAACGCTTTTCAATATCATTTCTTCTCTCAATCCATAAAATTCTTAAGTAAAAATCATTGAATTTCTTAAAAATTGCTTTAATTATTCAAACTTTCATTGGTTTCAGTGTCTTCTCCTTCAGAAATCCATTTCAAAGTCTCAATAGAGCCGACTTTCCCTTTATTTTTGGCCTAAAATAACATAAAATCCTGAATTTCTTCAATAAGTTTATTAAGAAACCCAATTATAAATCGCATCAGAAAGCTCATAACAACTAAATTTATTCACGAAAAAGGCTTCTTTTAAGCCTTCTTTTTTCCATGAAATCTTCCCTTGATTTTCCATTTCATCCAGAATCAAGAAAATTTCCTCAGAATTCAGTCTTTCTGAATAAAACTAGGCTTTTTCTTATAAATTTAAAGAGTTTTACTTGGATATCCAAGACTATTTTCCTGGAAAAGAGCGAAACTCGCTTGATTTAATTGAGAAAACGAACTTTCATGAGTTTTGGTCTTTCGGAAAAAAGAAAAGACGATTTCTGACCAATATTTCAATTGTTTTGCTCTGATTTCCGCATGGGATTGAATTCTAAATAATAAATAATAAAGAAAAGTCAGGATTTTTGGGATTTTTAGCAAAAAACACGTGAAAAAAGGTGGCCATTCCAAAAGAATCTGTTGGGTATCTTCATCTATTGAGCCTAAAACACTATTAAGCAGGTCCATTTTAATATAGAAACTTAATTTTAAAAGCAAATTTTATTTAAAAAAAACTCTCGAATTTCTTTTGATTTTTATCGAGAAAAAACTCATTTTTTTTCGATAAAACCACTTTTTTTATCATTCTCGATATATTTTATTATTAAGGCAGCTTCTCAATAACAAACTGACCCAAATTAGTCCATATTTTATAAAAAATTATTGATTTTTCATATAACTTAGATATGATCTATTTCCTTCTTTTCCTTTTCTCTCTCCAGCCCTTGGTTTTTACTCAGAACCCTCCTATAGTGCTTCAGAATAATACAATAGTTTCTTTGACCTCAGGATCAAATCCTGGTTATTTCAATTATTCCTTCAGCGTGACTCCAGATATTGTCCCAATTTCCGTGAATATTTTGTTAGAAGCCTCATCTGGGAACGCACAAGGCCAACTCTTTTCCACGATCAATAGTTCAATTTTTTGCACTTATAATGAATATCCCACAGTTATGAGTTATTGTCAATATAGTGGTTGGTCATCTAGTTATTCCTTGATCTCGATAAATTTTGCTGAAAGTGATATAATCGCAATCGGGGTATATCTCATAACCGCAAATGTGAACTTTAACCTGAAAGTCCTGGCATATCCTTTATTGCAGCTCACGAATGATTCGACCATATCTATTAATTCCTTAGATTCAGTCCATGGTTATATTTTCAATAGATATTATTCCTACATTCATAACCCATCTATGGAGGAAAGTATCTATGTGATAGTCGAAGGGGAAACCGCCTTAGATAATGCCGCATTATATGTCTCGATAAATTGCTCCAATCGGCCTTTTACCGCGTTTCCATCTTCCATCTCGAATTATAAAGGAACCCTATATTCAGATAAAGCCATGTTTCTTCAAATAAACTTTGATATAGGAAACCCTTGCTTTATGAGCATCGGGGTTGCAATCACAGCATATTCTACAGGATTCACAGTTAGGACCATGTCTTATCCATTTTACGCTTTAAGCAATGGCACACAATACACTCTTGATAGTTTGAATTCCTCTAATAGTTATACAGGCTTTTATAGGTATTTTTCCTTTACTGCGAAATATAATGAAAGTCCTGGGAGTTTAAATGTGGTGGTTAATGGCATAGGTTCTACGGATCAGACCAGAGTTTATGCGAATACCGATTGTTTAAATACCTGCACTTTCTCATATTACCCAAATACCTTGGATAATTGCTTCTATACTCCTTATTCCAACCCGTTTCAAATCCTCACAGTGACCTTTGACACAATATGTTATATCTCAATTGCGGTTTTGGTGGATGTGTTCGATTTGGGAGCTACTGTAACGGCTATCGTTTATCCTGTCATGAGCTTGAAGAATAACACTTATACCACGATTATCCCTATTGATCAGATGAGCGGTGTACAGCCTTTTTATAGATATTTCCAATATACAGCAAAAATCATTGGATCATTGAATATCTTGCTCGAAGGCCAAAGTACTTCAGATGTTGGAGGCGTTTATGCGCAAATCGATTGTGATGGAGGATGTGCATTTTCCAATTTTCCGACGCAAGCATCCCATTGCTTTAGTAAATATGAGAGTCAAGATTCCTTCGTCGCGATAAATCTCGCATCCACCTGCAATATCTCTATAGGAGTTTATCTCGTAAAATTGAGTGTCAGCATGCAGATAAAAGTGATGCTTTATCCTACCTTTAATTTGCCCAATGGAATGCCAGTAATGATAGATTCTTTAGGTTCGAAGGTCGGTTATGAGATTTTCGACAGATATTATAATTTCCAACTGTCAGATACTGATCCTATGGGGAATCTGACTATTGTGCTTCAAGGGCTCAGCAATGGAGACCCAAGCGAATTATTCATCACAACAAATTGCCAAAACAATTGTACTTACAATAGTTATCCTAGTCAGAATAACTATTGTTATACTAGTAGTTATAATACCTATGGACAGGTGCAGATTTTTCTACAAACAGGCTGCACTGTCACCATAAACACTCATATGATGAGTTATACTTTCGGGAGTCTCCTGACGGCCACTTATTATAATGTTTGTCCTGATCATATTAATAAATGCACCACTTGCAATCAAACTTTGACATATAACACGACTACAAATGGGACCAATGCGAATTATTTCTGTTATGGATGCATCGATTATTATGCAGCCGATCCAGTTGACCATTTATCTTGCGTATTTTGTAATACAAGTGTTGGGTATTTCGTTGATACGCAAAATAATGGATATTGCACGAAATGCCAGGCGAATTGTTTCAATTGCACTAATTATGACACCTGTCTTCAATGCGATCAGGGATATTTGTTCAATAGTATTTCCCCAACTCAATCGAATTGTCAATGTTCAGTTGCCAATTGCACCAATTGCACATCAGGGGGACAATGTACTACCTGTGATTATGGTTTTGGTCTTTATTCTGAAAGCAATTTATGTATACCTTGTTTGATTAACAATTGCTTAGCTTGTAGTTTTGATGTGAATTTTAATGCCCAATGCACTCTTTGTCTCAATGGATTGATTTATTCCAATGGTTCCTGTCAAAATTGCAGTAATGTGGTCTCGAATTGTTCAATTTGTCAAGATTCACAGACGTGTCAACAATGTTTCCAAGGAAATTATCTCAATTCCAATGGATCTTGTGTTGCTTGCGGAGATATTAATACTATTGGTTGTGTGGTCTGTTTTGATGATTTCTCATGTTCCAATTGTGTAACAGGATATTATCTCAATACCGATGCTGCATGTAGACCTTGTAAATCATTGTATCAAAATTGTGATGAATGCAATATACAGGATTGCATTCGTTGTTCAGATGGATATTATTATAATGGGACGACATCCACCTGTATTTTATGTCAAGTGAATAATTGTTCGCAATGTACAGATCCTTCAATTTGTGATATATGTCTCCCAGGCTACACATTATATAATAACACCTGCATATCTTGCAATAATGGCACAAATTTAAGCAATTGCATGACTTGTGATCTATCAAATAGCAATAAAAATGTCTGTCTTTCCTGTAATCCCACATATTATATGGATAAATCTGGTGTGTGTGACACTTGTTTCAGCATATCATCAAGTTGCGAGAATTGCCTTAATTCAACATATTGTAATCAATGTCTCGTTAACACTAACATACAAACTTATCTTTATCCGGATCCAACCAACCCAGGGTCTCAAACATGTTTTGTTGGTTGTCCATTTTCTACTTTATTGAATATGACTAGCCTTATATGCCAACCTTGCTATCTGACTTTCGGACATGGATGTGTGAATTGTAGTTCGACTCAATGCACTCAATGCGGTAGTCAAGAGACTTATTTCTATGGAAATACATGTACTTATTGTAATGGCACGAATCAATTAGTTGTTAATAGCATCTATTGTTTAGATAATCCAACGATTTCATATGTGAATCTCACAAATATCAACATTTTCGTGAATTTACAGGTGAATTGCTCAGTTCCATCTCAGGTTCTCTTCATTTATGGGCTTTTCACATCAGCTAATTCCTATACTCTCTCTTCATTGGCCAATGTCACAGGCATCATCCCGCCCAATGATTTCCTTTATACTTGGGAAGGAAAAGGAGTAATATCCACTGATATAACTGGCTTTTTGAATTTAACCTTGAATGGACCGTTTCAAAACAGTGGACAATTATATCAAATGAAACTTTGGTGCCAAGCTAGTAACCAATGGGGGACTTTAACCACAAACGTGACTTCTGTGAATTGGACTCAATTCGATAATGGAGCCAAAATCGTGAAATTGCAAGTGAACACCTCAAATTATGTGAATTTTGCGAAAAAGCCTTTGGTTGCATTGGCCATACAGAAAGCCTTGGGGATCACTAGAGAGATCTATACAGATAATTTCGTTCCAGCCAGTAGTTATCAAAGCTCTAGAAGAATTCTAACAACTGAAACTAGACAGCTTCAAAATTATATATATAATTATACTTTTTATGTGCTTCCAGATTATAAAATCGCATATGATTATATGGAAAGTGTGGTGAATAGCTCTTTACAAAATTCGACGCTTTTCTCGTTAAATATCCAGAATTATATCAGTTCAATTGATTCTTCATCTTCCTTTGGTATCCAAAATGTCAGTTTCATGGGCACAATGAATAATACCTCAATAGAACAGAACTTCTTCCCAGGTTATCCCGCCTTTTCAGTGCAAAACACCACGATTTTCATTAAATATGCCTTGATAGCAGCAGGGAACTTTTATATAGGGATGCGAGTTGGAGATAATTCCACTATTGTGAATAGTCAAGGAGTGATTAATGAAACTATGACTTGGAATGAATTCAAAAACCAATTGGATTTCGCAGGAAATCTTTTAAAATGGTATAATGTCATGCCCTCACAACCCAATGTGCTTTTCACAATGAATTATACAGGCTTGAAAGCCAATACCTCGTATTTCTTATTTGCTGGGGCTGGTAGTCTGGGTTTTCCTGAGAATTTAACAGATATCACGATGGTTTCATTGGAAACGGGATATTTATCGGTTAATGTGACGACGACAACCACTTTTATGAGGAAATTGAATATAGGAGCAACCTTAATAATATTAATTATGGTCGCTACAATGGTGATTATTTAAGTGGTTATTTAAAAGTTAATAAGAAAAATTCAATAGAAAATTCTCTAATAAAACATCTATATATCGGGAAATCCAAGAATTCTTAGAAAAAATTAGAAAAAAAAACAATAATTTTATCAATAAATGTTCGAGTCTATTCTTTATAAGATGCTTCAACAGCATCTCTCTGATTATCTCCTGAATATAGATTCCAATAACCTGAAACTGGGGGTTTGGAGCGGTAACCTTTCCATAGAAAACGTGACTTTAAACCCCAAGATCTTCGAGCTTTTCTCACTTCCAATCCAACTTCTCGATTCGAAAATAGGGAAAATGCGACTTTTGATTCCTTGGAATAAATTATCCTCAAGGCCTGTGGAATTGGTTTTAGAGAACCTCTTAATTATATTATGTCCTTTAAAGAAAAATGATTGGAAAATAGGAAATCATATTAATAATAAGCTTCTTTTTGAGAAATTGGGTTTTATTGAGAAAATCGAAAATGCCTTCATAGAGAAGATCCTGAAAAAACAAGGGAAACCCCAAGAAATAGCAAAAGGCTCTTATTTCGAAAGACTTACAAGACTTATTCTTGATAATATGCAGATAAAAATAAATAATATTCATATTCGTTTTGAAAATAGCGATGGAGATTATGCTTTTGGCTTGAAATTGGACTTTTTCTCTATGATAACAGTCAATGAGCTTTGGAAAGAGGGATTTCT
>Ga0302186_10001552_pt1 | contig 18837 bp, 15 predicted proteins | sample II_Bog_E1_2_FD_198782 | JGI IMG/M metagenome (GOLD analysis project Ga0302186, IMG submission 198782) | Peat permafrost microbial communities from Stordalen Mire near Abisko, Sweden - II_Bog_E1_1 | ecosystem: Environmental > Terrestrial > Soil > Wetlands > Peat | place: Sweden: Abisko...
CAGAATTTCTGGCTGGGGGGATTATTAGACCCTAAGAGATTACTCAAAGGCGTATTACAGGATTTCTCTAGATGGAATAAAATCCCATTAGTGAAATTGGCTTTGAGTTATAAGGTAGAGGATTATCATTATGAGAAATTAACAGAAGGCAATAAGATTAATTCGAAAGTAAAGCTTTTATAATGATTTTTATTAAGGAATAAATATTAGGAAAATGGAAGCATTTTTGTTTATGGGTTGTTTTTGGAAGCGGGTGTTTGGGATATTAAGCAAGAAACACTAGCGAATCAAAAGAATGGACAATTATATTTCGAAATGCCAATGGTCCAGGTCATTCCTTATGAAATGAAAGCTGAGGAAAATGAAAATTATGAGGAAAAACAATTCGAGTAATTGATTTTTTTTTTAATTATAAGAATTAAATGAGAAAATAGATGCCCTTTATTGAAAACTCATAAGAGTGTTCTCGAGTTGAAGCAGAATTTAATAGGCTTTATGGTAATTTTTTAAAGTTATTGAAAAAAGGAAGATAAATGAATTTTAGGATTTGAAGATCAAAAGCAAATCTAACGATTTTTGGGTGTTGAAAGGTGCAAATTTAATATGTCAAAAGGAAGAATGATTTTGAAAGAGTTTTCATTATGAAAAGCAATTTTTACTGAATAGGTTTTTTTTTTCTGTTTATTTTGATATTTTAATTTTTAAAATTTTTATTGAAGTTATTAGAAAATATCAAAAAATAATTCTATTTAAATTAATTATTTGATTTTTTCTCATAATGTTTTGATATTTTAATTTTGAATAATTCTGATTTTACCGAAAATGATAAATAATTAATTTAAATTGCTTCAGTTTTTTTTTTTAATTTAGAAGAAAAAAAAAATATTGTTATATTTGCAATATTAATTTCCTAAAAAACTTTATTTTTGCTAATAAAATTAACAAAGAACATACAAATATGTTTCAACCAGCCGACTTAAACAGGTATTTCATTTCTTCCTTCTTCTTTCTCCCAATCTAATTCTTCAGCGTCAAGGATAAGCTCAACATGACCCAAAAGCTTTTGAGCAAAATCGAAAAAGAACTTGAACTTTACAAAAACAACAAACAAATCGATTCTTCTCGATTGCTTGAAATAATAAATAAAGTATCATTTTCCCATTATATAATTATAATTTTCTTCAGTCTTTTCATACATATGAGTTATGTGCTCAGGAGTTCTGTTTCGAGCTGGAACTCTTGCAATTATCCTTTATCGGTTCTTTTTTTAAACAATATATGCAAGGTTATCATAAAATCATCAACATTATCTTGAAATATTCGACTGAGAAACTACAAACCAACTCCGTAATTCAAAGAGTTCTCACTAAGCAAACAGTTTCAGACTACAGTGATGAATCATCCCCCATTAACAAAAAAGAAAAGACTCGTGATCTTATAAATTTTACCAAAAAGACGAATCTTTACGAGAAATATGACAGAATCGACCAAATGACCAAAGTTCAGATGGAACTGAATGACCCGGCTTCCACTAAGGATCTTGGATTTAATATGTTACCTTTGATGGGGAAACCAGCAGGAGTGGATGGCTCTATGCATAAAGATCGTAAAAGTTATACAATTCAGCTTTTGCGGATGGAGATGTTAAACCAACAGACCCAAAATCAAGCAATTTCGAAGAAATATGAGAATGTGATGAAAAAATTGAATGAAAGCGAATTGGCGAAGAAAAATCTGGAAGATGAGATTTTGAATTTGGTGAAGTTGCAGAAAAATTTACAAAATAACACAACAAAAATGATTTTAAATAATAATAATAACAATAATCGTATAGGTGGTGGTTTTGATATGAAGAATAGCGGTAAAAAAAGTCAAGCGAATATAATAAATGCAGATTCAGGGATTTTCAATGAAAATACAGATATTAATGAATATTTAAAGAAGGTTGAAACGAAGAAGCAAGAAATAGAGAAAAAAACCAAAGAAGAAATAGAATATTTGAATGAAATGAAGAAATCGCATATAAAAGATGAAAAGAAAGACGAAATCGATGAAGAGGAAAAACAAAGTTTGGATGAAATGAACGAATTGTTATCGAAAAGAGAGAAGACTTTCTCTAATATCAAAGATTCAGGTGCAGCGAAAGAATTGAAGCAATATTTGAGAAAAATGGCCACGAGAAAAAATGAATTTAGCAAATTAAACAATGAGTTGATAAATGAATTCGATGAGATTAATGATATTGAAAGTCCAATGATCACTGACTATGAAACTAAGAAGGTCATGGTGAAAAAGCCAAAGGATCTGATAAATAGAGTGGCCAGAAGCAGTGTCATTTCGCCGGAAATTCCACCTTCTTTGAAGAAAAAAACTGTTGAAAAAGCAACTGGAGTATTAAAAACTAATAAGAGAATAAGTATTAAATAAATTGTTTTATTTATTTTTAAATAGCCAGACCCATTAATTTTCGACATTCAAATCATCGAAGCATTGAAATTTACTATAGAAAAACTCAAAGCTCAACTCGAACATCTAGAGGAAGATAACGAGTTTTATCAGAAAGAAGCCAAACGATTAACTGATGATTTAAGGAATACAGGAAAAGCAAAACAAGTAGCTGACAAAAGTAAAGATGATAGGAAGAATTCCCTGGATGCAACAAACAAGTCTAAGCTTGAAAATGAATTGAATACTATGAAAGGAGAATTAGAAGAAGCTAAACATTTCAAAAAAGAATTAGAATCCAAACTCAAAAGCAAAAAGGCTAAGATAAAATTCCTCAAAAACGAACTTTCTTCCTCGAGTTCTAATAACAAACAACAAGATTCCAGCATGATGAAATTAACACAAGATCAAAATGATTTGAAAAGCAATGCAGAAAAGCTGAAAATTGAAAACAAAGCCTTGAAAGCGAAAATCGAGCTTTTAAACATGGAAATCGAGAAATTAAAGAAGGAATTGGGACTTCGAAATGAAGAATTCCTCAATATGAAGGAAGATTATGAACAAACTGATACTCTTTATCATAAAACGAAAGAAGGCAATTCCACTGCTTCAAGCCAAATTAGCTTATTAACGGAAAAAGCGAAAATGCTTGAAGGAATAGTTTCTGGATTTGAAGAAGGCAAGAAAAAACTCGAACTTTTGCAAGAAAGCGATAGTTATAAGAAAAACATTGCAGAAATGAAGCAAAATCTTGAAGGAATAGAAAAAAACAAGAAAAATATCAATGAAATTGAAGTGCAGAAAACAACTCCGAGAAAACCTAAAGAAGAAGTTTCAAAAAATGTGAAAAACGCAGAACCTGCGAATACGAAAATGAAAGAAAAGGAAATTAAAATCAAGGAAAATGAGAAAAAAGAGAAAACACCAATGAAAACCACTACTTCCAATAAAAGCATCTCAAGTCCTCCTGAAACATCGAAACCGAAATCAGAAGAGAATAAAATTCAGAAACATCCAATGCCGAAACCAACAAAAATGAGCAATTTTAAGCCTGTTTTGGAAGAAACGAAAGGGGATATCGAGAAAAAGGAAAAAGAAAAAGAAAGTGTAATAAGCTATAATAGCAATTTCGAGAAAAATACTAATAATAATAATAAAATGACAGGAGATCAGGAAAAAACTATAAAGAATCTTCAAAATAGATTACAAAGCGAAATAATTCAAAAAGAACATATAATAATGGAGAAGAAGCTTCTTGAAGAGGAGATAGTAATATTGAAGAAAGAAGTTATTGAAATCAAAGAAAAAGAATTACAAAATAAGGGAAATTCCACAATAAAAACAAAAATCAACCTACCTCCAATTCAAAATAATGAAGAAAAAGCCAATATAACAATTGAAAATCAAATTACTGAGAAGAAAAGCAAACCGGTCCAAATAAAAAACAATGAAAAAGCCATCAAAAACGAGATTTTGAATGTCAATAATAATGCCAATAACATAGTTATTCGAAACGAAAATCCTAAAAATTCAATATCTCTCACCAATAGAATCCAAGCCAAAATACAAAAAAAAGAAGACAATTCCGCAAATCTCTATCAAATGACGAATCCAACTGAAGATACTACCGAAAATAGCAATCTGACCCCCACTAACATCCCTCCTCCAACGGAAAAGATCATTTTAGATAAATTCATTAACAAATCACTTAACAAACCCATCGAAATAATTCAAAAAAACCCCAAACTTGACCAGAAATTCGTGAACCTAAGCCAAAAGTATCATATCGATAAACAAAATAATTATAGTTTGAATTATACTGACAATAACAACAGTAAATATGATATTAATAATAAAATTTCTTCACAACAAAGCCTCCATAAAATTGAAAGACAAAGCAGTGAAATTGCCTTCAATAGTTATGTGTCCTTCGAAAATATAACCAATCCTTTAAGTATCACGAATCCTGATTCCAGTGAAAATAATCAGAAAACCGAAGCTTCAAACAACAAAACCGCTTTTAGAAGAGAAGAAGAAAAGAAGAAAGAAGATGAAAAAATCAATGTAATGTTTGAAAATATGAGGGATATCGTGACTTTGGAAGGTGAAAACCTGCTCAAAAATGAAAACGTGGAAGTTGTCAAGATCTTTCAGAAAATCATTAATAAGGCGAATGATAAAAAGATAGAAAATATAGAAAATGGAAATGATATAGACGGGAATTTGGAGTTAGGGCTTGAAGAATTTAAGGAAGCAATGAATGAAATCAAGAATGAACATAGGAGATGTGGACCAAATTGCATTCATTTGAGGCGATTTTATGAAAAATTAGGGTTTTCGGAAAAGAAGTTTGGGAAGAAATTGTATTACCTTCATAAGAGGATTATTAATAAATTGCCAAAACTAGCATAAGCATTTTTTTTAAATTATAATTATAAAAACAAAATAAAAAAAAGATTTTTTTTTAAATTAAAAAAAAAGTTATTTCCAAAATTTTAAAATAAAAAATTATTTGGATTTTTGACTTTTATTGAAAAAACTCCAAAAATATCGAATTTATTATTTCTAAAAACAACATGAACACCAATAAAATCCCTAATTACATAACACAATTTTCTTAAATAATTGCCCCATATTTCCTCAAGATGTTTTCCAGTCTTTGAAAACTAATAGGTTTCACTAAAAAGTCCGACATTCCCGCTTCTTCCCATCTTTCGACTAGATCTCGAGCTCCGTAAGCCGTACACGCAATAATCGGGAATTCCTTCAAATCCTCTTGAATAATCATTCTTCTAATTTCTTCAGTTGTTTCAATCCCATCCTTAATAGGCATATGATAATCCAAAAGCACCAAAGAAAAAGCCGTTTTCTCAGGAAAAAGCTGATGTTTTTCTTTGATCTTTTGCAAGGCCTGTTCCCCATTAAAAGCCCTGATGCTTTTTAACTTGAATTTGCTTAAAATTGCCTCCAAAGCCATTAAATTGAATGAATCATCATCCACTATTAGAATTTCAGGCTTTTCTTTGGTTTCCTCTAACGCTTTCCCTTTATTTAAAGCCAAGAAATCAGAATTATGTGTTTCTAAGCAATGTTTATTGATGAAATTGGAAAATTGGAAGAAATCTCTTTCAGTGGAAATCCGTTGTGAAGAATATAAAACGTCCTTTTCATTTGAAAAATCGAGATCATTTTCTATATTCATAGTTTCTCCTCTTTTCACATTAAACCCTTGAGGCGTTCTTTGAGTTTGTTTTTCTTTTTTCTTTAATAATTCAGATGAAAAACTTGTGGTTTGGGTTTTGAACAATCGAGTGTTATAAAAAGTCGATGTATATTTGGTTGTATAGTTTTTATTTTCCTCAATCACAGATAAGGATTCATTTGATTTCTCCTCTTTTTCTTGAAAAGCCTCCAGAAGAAAGAAAACTTCTGTTCCTTTCTTAGATTCTGAATTAAGTTCTAAACCATTAGAATTCATTGGACCTAATAACAAAGCCAAACAATGGGAAATTATCAAACCTAAGCCACATCCTTGCTTTTTATTAAGTTCAGCACAAATTTGCAACAAATCCTTCGATTGTAAGCATCTTTTGATAGTTTCAAGCTTTTTCTCATCTATCCCAACACCAGAATCCTCAACAAAGATCTTCAATGAATATTTTATTGTTATAGATTCATTTTTCTTGATCAAAGGTCTTTCCATCAAATTTATATGGAGTGTGATGCCTCCTTCAAAGGTGTTTTTCAAGGCATTATTTAATAAACTGACTAGAATTTGTCTTAATCTTTGGAAATCGGTCTTAAAATTATGAGGGATTTTTTTAATTTGATCATAGTTCAATTGCAAAATCAACCCTTTTTCTTTGGCCTGATTATTGAAGAGTTCAAGGGTTTCCTTTAAAAACTCATGAATATCACCTTCCTCATAATTCAAATACAATTGATTCGAATTTATTAACGCGAAATCCACCACATCATTCAAGACATTTTGTAATAAACATATTGATTTATAAGCAATATCCACTGAACTATAAATTTCTTCTATTTTCAGAGGTTGTTCCTTCATTAATTTCTCCAAAGGAATCAAAACACCATTCAAAGGAGTTCGTAATTCATGAGAAAGAGTAGTCATCACCTTGTTTTTATATTCATTATTCTCATTAAGCTCCTGCATCAACTCCAAATATGAGACATCTCCTAAAGAAACCAATAAAACACGAGATCCTTCAAAGAGAATTCTCTTGATCTTTAATTCACATCTTCTATTATTCCTAAGCTCCAAATAATAGACCTTAGAAACGATTGATTCATCCCGAACCATGATATTCAACATTTCATGAAAATCCAAAGCTTTCTTTTGGGATTCCAAATTAATTTCCAATTTTTCGCTTGTTTTATTCTTGGAAGTCGATTTCTTTTGGGATTCCAACTTTTCATTTGTTTTCTGGTTCAAAGTCGCTGAAAAAGTCCTTCTGAGAATCGATTTCCCCTTGAAAGAAAGATTCGGACTGCTATTGTTCTTGGTTAAATTCAAAACATTTTTCGATTTCTTCGAATTTAAGGACTTTTTCACTTGGCTATTAGTATTTTTATAAATACTCGATTTCTCCAAAAGACCACTATCTCCATTTATATTCGAGCATTTCTCCAAATTTAAGAAATCAAGGCTCTTTTTCCTCATAAAGGCCTTTTCATCAATATTCCTCCGGCTGACACTGAGAAATTCGCGATTCGAGCCTTTGTTTCGTATTTTATATCTCAAAGGAGTCTTAATAACATTCACTGGATTAAAGCCTAAACAGGTCTTTTTCCCATTGGAGCTCTTAGATCTTGGCTGTGAAGAATCGAGTTTCGAGAAATTCCGCTCTAATATAGGCTTTGAATCGCAATTCTCGGCTTCTTCTTCAATTTCTTCAACTTTTAGGACCTTTTCTCCAAATAAGCCCAAAAACCCTTCATCAGGAAATTGGCCCACATTCAGATCTAAAAGCTCGAAAACACTCTTATTCGCATAAAGGACCTTTTTCTCTTGGGAAATCAAAAGGACTCCATTGGGCATCTCATTGATTAAGGACTTCCAATCCTTAGAAATTTGGCCTGTGTTACAGGAAATCATAGGTTTTTTAGCTTTTTTTCTTGTCGGCAATATTGGAAATAATGAGAATATCATTAAATTAAAGAAGACCCCGAAAATCAACCTTATGATCTGTAAAATGCTCATTTTAATGAAGAAAACCAAAAACAGAATTAGAATCATGTTGGATTATAAGGAGCAGGACCTTATATTTCAAAATTGGCATTAGAAAGAGCAGAAATGAATATAAAGGGAAGAAATAGAAAGAAGCCAGAAAAATATCAATAACTAGATAATCTTTTTGTAGATTTTTTTGGAAAAGACTCATTCTTAAAAGCAATGTTATAAAGAGGAAAATCACGAAATAGCCAATTATCAAAGAGTTCAAAGTCCTGATTTTCCTAACGAAAAAAGACCTGAAAATGAGAAAACCGAAATTAGAAAGGAAAATTAAGAGATAAATAATTATATTGGAAAAAGGATATTGGATTAGAGACTTGAAGTTAAAATAGAAATCAATGACGATTTCCAGAAATATGAGAAAAAGCGAACAAAAGGTGAGAAAAGTCAATAGATTCATCAGGTTTTCTAATGGTTTATAATGAATATTCAGGAAGCGCAGCTTTAAATTATCGAGGATTTGGAACATTTTATAATTTAAGATAATTTTTTAAAATATAATTTGAAGTTTGAGGGAAAATGAAAAAATTAATTATGTTTTACTAAAGAGATGAAGTATTATTTATTTTTTATCAGCAGTTTGAAAAAAAATTTCCTAAAAAATTTTATTTTATTGTGTAAATTTAAATTCAAATATTAAATATGACAAATATGAGAAATTTCGAAAATTATACAAAATTAGACAAAATTATACAAATTAGATAAATTAGACAAATTAGATTTTCCTTTACCTCTTCTCAAAAAATGAAAGAAAAACTTGAAGAAATAAGGTTGAGACATAACCTCAAAGAGAAAAAGCAGCAATTTTTCAACTCCTCAAAACAAGGTCAAATTCAAAAAAATTCTGATCGATTTTTAAAGCATTTGGTTGATCTTCTGTTCTTGGTCTATTGCGTAAAATATGCTTTGAAATATATGAGATATAAAGATTTCATTTCAAATTACAATGCAAAAACTACAATATTCAACTATATAGGCAACGCGTTGAAATTTCTTGCCCCTGGCTACTCCAAAATTATTGACAATACATCTGAATTCCTTTCATTTTTGAAGGGGATGGCTTTGGAATCAATTTCGATCATTTCTAATAGCACCTCGACTTATCAGATTTTAAATGATAGCTTCTCTTTGAGTGCAAAACCTATAGATTTATGCAAAATCTTTATGAACACATTTAAAATTCAAATGAGCAATCCATATAATATTTACATTGCAGTGGCTATATTCTGTTTGCATATTTTGATATTTCACAAATGCATATTTTCTAGAAAAATCTTCATTATTATTTTTTGTGATTTATTTGGATTCATTATGAGAGTGACCTTCATTTCTGTCGGTGGGCTTCTAGGAGTTAACCTAAAATTTAGTGGATTTTATGTTATCATTGGACTGGCAAGTGGTTGTTTTTTCGGATGTTTGGTTTCAATTTATATCCATCATACAATTTTAAATAAAATAGTTGAGGATTTTAATGAAAGAGATTTCAAAAACCATTATTTAAAAGAAGCAATTAATATGTTGAATGTGAAAGAGAATTGTCAAGAAAATGAACTTGAAGTGCAGACCTTTAGACATCTTCAAATGAATAATGAGCGTAATAAACTCAATTTATTAATGCATAATAACATCGAGGCTAACATTCTGGTTTCTTATGAGATAGTTTTAGAAGACATTGAAGCCAAAAAAAAGAAATTCTATTAGATGAAAAATAAAAGAAATTTATATTTTCTCTTAATTTTTCTGAAAAACCATTTATTTTTGCAATTAAATAGATAAAAAACTTAAAGGATAATTTGTTTTCTCACAAGGTATGGTTCAAAGGAAAAAATCATATTTTTCTAAAAATAATTATAATTAATTTTATTATTCATCATAAAAGTTAAAAAAGCGAAGCTTTATCGATCTTTAATCTATCACATAAAGAAAATAATTTAGATTTTGGTTATCAGTTTTTCTAAATCTTTTTGCATTGCTTTCAAATCTCTAAACTTCTGAGAGTACCGAAGAAAATTCTCAATGTTTATCAGATTTTTTTCATTTTTTTTAGTTTCCTTCTGCATTTTCGGACTTTTTAAATTTCCTAAAATGCTTTTGTTTTCTTCAAAATTCATGGTTCTCTCCAATGCAGTCTGAAATTGTTCTGTCTTATTCTGATTTTGATTTTGATTTTCCTTTTCACGTTTTGTCAAAGTAAACATTTTTAAAGAATTCAATTGGCACTCTATTTTCTTTTTAATTTGCGATTGAGACCTGGAATTGCTTCTACTTCTATCCGAACTTTCTATTTTGGATTTTTTCTAACAAATTAAGATAACTGATTAATTTACTTTAAAAATTATAAAAGACTTGAGAAATGTTATTAATTGAACACTCATTGGTTTGTCTTTGGTTAGATACTTCAGTCTTTGCTGCATACATTGATTTAAACCTGCTTCGATCATCTTTTTGATTATTACTATTATATTTGGTTGCGAATGTCTTATCTTTGAGAAGATATGCGAGTTGATAATAGCTTTTTCTGTTGTTTTCAGAGGTGTTTATTGGGGAAACATTCGTTTTTTTATTGGTGCTTTCATTGGAAAAAAATGCCGGGCTATTATCCCTAGAAGGCATATTATCATTATTTGAACTTTTGTTCGTCTTGGGGTTTTTATCTTTGCTCAGAATTTTATCTATGTTTTCTTTAATTTTCTCAATGGAGATTGATTTTTCTCTTTTATCATCGCAATTCCGCAAAAAACTTTTATTCGATTTCCTCAAAGCCATCAAAGTTACATTTAAAATTTTTTTCGAAGGATTTTCATTATTTTCTATTGATTTGCTTTTAGAATTTCTTAATGTGGTTTCATTAATTTTTTTCTTTGGGCTGCCATTTACAACTTTTTTTTCTTTATTGGCTATTGATTGGCTTTTCTGGTGAAAACTTTTTGCGTTTTTAGGTGTAATTGATGAGGAATTTGTCGAATTATTATTATTATTCGTGTTTTTCGGAAGATGAATCGGTTGGGGAATTAAAAATTTGGTTTGGTAGAAGCTTTGACTTTTGTTGGATTTGGGATTTTTGAACATTTGTTTGAGTTGGCTGTTTTTTGTTGAGTTGCTTTCTGCTTTCATTTTTTCGTAGAAATTTGATCCAAGTTTTTTTTCTTTGAGTACATTTTCCAATTTCATTATGGTCTCCCCATTTTTATTAGGAATTGTTTGATCAAAACGATCAGATTGAAATCCTACAAATGGTTTTTCAGTAATGAGAGTGTTGGCTTCGGTTCTTGTGTCCTGAGAGGTCAGAAAATTGTTGTTGATTTTATTGATTTGAGGGGAATTTAAAGAAATGCTTTCATTTGTTTGAAATGCGAACGTCTTTTGATCTGAATTGAGAGTGCTAATTTTTGGACTTAAATCCAGAGAATTTTGCTTTAGGTGATTTGAGGCAGGAGGACTTGTTTCTATTTTATTTCTTCATTAAATTTTAATTTTATTTAGTTTCATTAAAAAAAATATCAGAAGACTTGATGTCTGGGAAATTTTTGTGTGTGGGTGATACAATTTTCTCATTTTTTCGGTCCATAATTTGCCCACCAGTAGGAGACCTGCCCGTTTCTTCAAACTTTCTTTTAGTTTTTTCTGCGGAATTTTCAATGCTACCGCCTTTTAAAGTTTTTGGGCTAAAATCTGCAACATTTATATCAGCTATGGATTTCCCACCCTCTCTGATATATTTTTCCAAGAGGAGATAATATCTTTTTTTTAAAGTTTTCAACCTAAAGTAAAATCAAATTTCTTACAATGAAGTATATCGATTGTGATGATTTTTCCTTAAATGTGATTCTGCTTCACTTTTGCTCACATTAAAATTTTCTAAAACATCTAAAATGAACCCATCAACCTTTAAATTTATCACAAATAATATATAAAAAAAAACATTCCACTTACTGGGATTTCATGAGTTCCAACAATCACCCCTTTATTGTCATCCCTACTTTTTAATTTCGTATACCATGAGCATTTCTTCACATCTTCAATGGAAAACCTTTTCATCGGATCTACTGTTAATAAGCCTTTGATTAAAATTTTGATTTCCTCTGACACATGTTTTGGTATTTCATATTCCCCCTTAACCACCTTCCTATACATAACACATGTGTCCTTGTTCTCAAAAGGTAAATAACCGCAAGTCATTGCAAAAAGAATAATTCCCAAACTCCATAAATCACTTTTCAAGCCGTTATATTTTTGTCCCAAAATCATTTCTGGAGCTGCGTAACAGGGGGAACCGCATGAGGTCAAAAGCAAAGGATTGGTATCATAGAAGTTACTAAGACCGAAATCCACAATTTTTATTGTATTATTATATGTGAGAAGCAAGTTTTCAAGTTTGAGGTCGCTATTTTTAGAAATGAATGATAAATTAAAGTTTTAAGGTTTTTGTTATTATTACCGATGTGATATGCTCAATTTGTGCAAATATTCCACCCCTGATAAAATTTGCTGGAAGAAAAAGAAGGCCTCTGATTCGTGTAGTCTAATAATTGAATAAATAAATGGATATTTTTTTTATTCAGTTGCAAAACTTCTTGTTCTTGACAATATGTTCATAAAGCTCACCATGAGTTGCGTACTCCATAATCAAATAAATATCAGCTTTATTCTCAATAATCTAAATACTTTAATAATATATTCTTGTTTAGAGCTTATTTTCCAAACCTCATATAATTGAATCAAGTTGGGATGTTTCAATTGCTTCAAAATCTTGATTTCTCGATAAATTCGAAGTCTGTCGGCTTCATCTAAAATTTTGTTCTTTTGCAAAATTTTCACAGCGACCTACCTTTCCAAGGACACTTTTTTAACTTTTTAGTCATTTAAAATAACTTTTTCGCCTGTTAACACATGAGTTCCCAATTTGACTTTTCCAAAGGTTCCTTGCCCAACAGTTTTTTCTGTTCGTTTGAATAGGGAAAAATTCGTGATAAGGAAAATAAGTGTAAAATGAAATGAACCGATCACATAATCTCCGATTTTTTGTTTGGCAGCATTTTCCTGCAGAATAAAAAGCTTTTTCTTGGGTTCCTGAATGGTTTGCATTATTTAAATTTACGAATTATTTTTTAGTTAAAAACAAAAACTCGTGAATTAAAAATCATTAATGTTTCAAAAATGGAATTTACCACAAAGATAATATTGTTGGGCTGTGCATTATTTGGAACAAATGAATTACTAAATTTTCCCACATGTTATATATTGAGAATATTCAAATCCTCCAGAATAATATAAGAAAAATTATCTTATTGTTACAAATAAAAATAATATTTCTATTTTTTCGGTTTTCAATCGAATTAGTTATAAAATTTGAAAAAATAAAACATTTCAATCATTCTTTTTGATACCTTTATTATTGTAACAGATGATCAGGGTTTTTTCATATTTCCGAAAATACATGTCTTCACTTCGAAGTGCTGCTGTATTAGATGAATTAGACTCATTTGTTGGCGAAATCCAAACCAAAAGAACGGTTTTAAACATTTTTTTACCCTTTTTAACTGACGTTTTTTTTTATAGATGGAAATGATCAACGGCCACATCAAAACAGATAAGATAAAGATCAAAAACGTTGTCTCATCCAGACGCTACACAGTTCTTTTTTTTTTTAAATTCACTGTCTAAACTTTTTTAGAATATTAATTTTGTTCCATCCATACTTTTCCGTTTTTTCTGCAAAATTGGAGTATTTTTCTGCCTCCTCGTCATCATTTTAGAGAACAACATAATTGCTGAAAATCAATCTTATGAGTAATATTTTTAAATTATGTATGCTCCAATTTATTTGAATTAGTACTATTGGAGGAATAAATACATATTTAATATGGATATATTTTATAATATTTCTTGGGAAAAATGTCTTCTTAGAGTACGAGAACTTTAAGTTTGATCAATACAAAAATGGGAGAGGATGTGTGGTAAATATAAATAAAAATGCCATTAAAACTAAATAAATTCAGAAAGTCGATTTCGGCTTGGATGGAATTAATTTCCTTAAATTAAAATGGTTTGAATTACAGGTAAAATTTTTTTTTCTTATGTTTTAACTAAAAATTTTAGGTTGGTGACATAATTCTCTTGAAAAGAAATGAAAAATGTCCAGCAGATATCATAATTTGTGACAGCAAAGATAAGCTTTGTCAAGTGGATACCAAATTTGTAAATGGAAAGTCAAGACGCTCAATAAAAAACGCTTTGAATCAGACATCATGTATTAAAAAGAAAATTAATATTTTTTTACAAATTTAATTTGTTTAAACAAATTATTAAAAAAAGTTCAAAAAAATCCAAATTTGAAGTTATGCCTGGACAATTATAGGAAAATATGGTCTGGAAAAATAGTGCTAGATCTAGAAAAAAGAAAAGAAGAAAATGACCATATAAAAGGCTTCATTAAATTAAACAAAGATCCTAAAATAGAAAATATGAGTTCCAAAAATGTGATTTTGAGAGAATCTACCTTGAGAATGACAGATTGGGTAATTGGCATTGTGATTTTTGTTGGAGACGAAACTTTCATTGCAAAAAAATCAAAAACCACATTTTATTCCTTTAGCCATGAAAATGACTTTTTGAATCAAGTTATGTTTCTTTTCATTGTGTTCATCATTATCACCAGCGTGGTATGCACATAAATAATTTTTTTAATTATTTCTAAATTATTAGTAAATTTGAATCATTTTTTATATAAGACATTTTTTTACCAAATTTTATTGTTTTTTTTTATAGTTTTTCCATCTTTAATCTTTAAATTTCCTTATTTTTATTGGTTAAAGAAAAATTAATTGTTTTCCTTTTCTTCAAAAAATTAATGATATTGTTATCAATAATTTGCATTTAGTTTATTTAATACGCTTTTTTTTTAGTTTTCAGAAATCTTATACAATTACTTCACAACCTACGAAGAACTGGATCCCTTCGCCATGTATTTCTTTTCCTACGCCAAACTTGTCTCCATCCTCTATTACATGGTGATAGACATAACCAACTTCCTCGAAAAACTCAAATACGAACTATTCTACCGAAAAGAAGACACCTTTAACCTCAAAGTAAAAAATCCTGATAATTTGAGCAAGCTCAAGCAAATAAAAAGCGTGATTATTGATAAAAACCAGACGATTACTGATAATCAATTGACCATATCAGGTTTAGTGATATCCAATGAGTTCTTTGAAATTAATGACCATGAAATTTTGGCCATAAGAGACATCCTTTCTCAAATGAAGAACGAAAAACCTCCAAGAAGAATCGAAAGTTTGAGGGAAATCCCTGATGAAGAAAACGATGCAACATCTAGATTGGATTATAATATGACTATCAAAAGCAATCTCTTCACAGATGAATCTAATCGTGTTTTAATGACAGATTTAATGAAACCTGATATTTTCAAAATCCCTAATTTTGATTTAGTGCAGGAAAAAGAACACCATATTCGAGAAAAGGACCAACAAATGTCTGAGCCCAAACATTTCCAAAAAATAGCACAAATTAATAAACCACTTTATTCTGAACGTAGGATTATTAACTCCGGCCATCCTGCTGATAGAATAAATTCGCTGAAAGCAAGTGTCTACGTGGATCCTTCAGCATTTATGAGTGAAGAAAATGTGAATGTGATTGGGAGGAATATAAACCCATCAATTTTCCGTCCAAAGATGTTCAAACAAATATGCGAAGAAAACTTCTATGAAATTAATGATCTTCTAATAACATTGATTCTTTGTCACTTCACAAGAACCAAAATCGATGTCAAAAACAATAATTACACCCATGAAAGCATCCATGAGGAAATTGGTTCGATCCTGAGTTTTTGTGAAAAATTCGGATATTCTTTCAAAGGCTCATACAAAGTCACTGAAAATAAGATTCCTGTGTATGAAATCAACACTTGTTCTCAACCGGAATATTACCCGATAATCGGTTTTAATGAGATGACGAAAAATCGCACAAGATTCTCAATAATAGTGGGACGACCTTTGGAAAAAAACTTCGAATTGTTGCCAAATCAGGGTACGACGCTATATGTTCATGGTGATGATGCAGATCAGATGATACATATATTGAATTTGAGCAGTAAAGAAAAAGAAACATTGAGGGCGAAAATAGAGAATTTGAGAGAAACAGGAAATATGACGATTATATACGCTAAGAAAGAACTTAGTTCAGATCAAACAAAAAAGTTTATAAAACGGAAGAAAATCATCAAAACGAGTCTCACGATAAAAGAGGAGGAAATGGAAAGTCTTTATAATTCAATTGAGGAGAAACTTGATTTGATTTGTGTAGTTTGTTTGAAGGAGAAAATGAGGCCTCATGTTCTTGAAACAATTCATTCTTTCCATGAAGCTCAACTGAAGGTTTATTTTGTCTCAGCAGATAATGAATGTTCAACATTGGCTTGTGCTTTCCAGGCAGGGATTCTTACCAAGAATGTAGATATTTACAAGATTCAAGTGAATAATCAAAATGCAGCATTGATTTCTTTGAAATGGATATTGGAAAAAGTCAGGAAACAACAATCTTCATTTAAAAAAACCAATTTAGATGAATGTTCTCCTTCCAAGCTGTCTGAAAGCACTTTCAGAATGGAGACTTTTGGAAAAAAAGTGGGTTTTGAAGAAGGTTCTCAAAAACGTGGGGTTTTTGGATCGAAAACAGACAATACAATAGAAGAACAAAAGGAACTATGTATTTTGATTGATGGAGAGAGTTTTGAGATAATTTATAAGAATAAATATCTGAGGAATCATTTTTTGTTTTTGTTGTTGTTTTGTGGCAACGTTTCCTTTAATTTTTCAGCCCTAGAAAAGAAACGACTAGCAAAATTGATCAAAAGATTGGATTCTTCCACAAATCATTATGTTCTAGGAATCGGAGATGGGTATGATGACATCCAAATGCTTCAGAAATGTGACTTAAGTATAGAAATCAAAAGTTCTGAAGGGGAAACTGTGACTTTCATGGGTGATTTCATTGTTGATGATTTCAAGAAGATTTCCGACTTGGTTTTTTTCAGAGGCAATGAGCTTTTCATTAAAAACGAGGAGATCATGCTATATTTGTTCTATGTTTTCTGGACATTATTGATGAATTTGTTTTATTTCTCATGGTTCTCAGATTTCACAGGGATGGATTTAATGACTCCTGCAAATTTCGATGTATTGACTGTAATCATGAGCATTCAGATAATTATAGTCTATTTTCTATTTGAAGGCAAAACAACGGTATTCCTGACGAATTTCCTTCCAACCTTGTATAGAAATGACATGAGGAAAAAGAGGCTCGAATTTAAGAGATTATATCTGAAGACATTGACTCCTGCATTGGTTGATTCCACAATCATATTTTTTTTTTGCTATTTCTCACCAGGGTTAGCGGATGGAAATCTTCAAAGTCTTCCTCAGATTAATATGATTTTGAACCTTTCATATTATTTCGTTTTCTGCATCAGGGTAAATTTTTAGGAATAATTTTTATTTAATAATAATGACATTTTCTCTTTGATCAATTTATTAATAAGTGTCTAAATGAATTTTTAATTTTTTAAGATCTTGAACATTTCATCGCAGTTCAGATGGAACATTTTAATTGGCCCCATTGTTTTTGGCTTGCTCTATTACATTTTTCTTTTGATAAATTATGAAAATGACCCACTAATACAACAAAAAAGGTTTGACATCGACTCAGGAGACATTTTTGGGGACGCAGGGAATTATTTCACCATCTGTTTCGTGATAATTTCAGCATCAGCCATGGATTACATTTTTGAAAGAGTTTATGATTTTTTCTTTAATCACGCAGTCGTGTTAATGCGAAATAGAAAATTTCGAGATGGTATGTTGATTTTTTTAAGACAATTTTTTTTAAAAAAATATTATTTTTTGGTAAAGAATTGTTTAGGTCCACAAATATTAATAAGGCCCGCAATTTGAAAACAATTTTAACGGAAGCCTTTATAGATCAAAACTCTAAAAATGAAAGGTTATTATAGAACTTTTTAATGAATTATACTTTAAAAAAAAAAAACAGAAAGCTGTTCAAAAAACGAATAAAATCAACTTTTAATTTAAGACATATGGACCAAAGTGTCGTTGAAAGTACCTTAAAAAATTATATTTTGTAAATCAACATATATTATTATAGTTATTCATCCAGATGATATAAATTCAAATGAAATTTATTATAATAGAATGAATTTAAAGTTCGACAATGAGGTTTTCCAGAAGAAATACAATGATTTTGAGAAAAAATATATGATACATTGGAAAAGGATAAATCTTATTATATTTTCAATAGGAATTTCGGATATAATTGTCAATTCTGTCCATCTTATTGATACCACCATTTCAGAGTCCAACATAGTCTTTGGATTGGTCCTGTTTCTGCTTTTTGTTTTCGAGATTGTGTGCATTTTCGAGCTGAATAATTATTCATACATCGCTGATTCTGTGGTAAATATTAATTTTTATTAAAAATTTATAAGGATTTACCAGCTTTTGGTCGCTATGTGCAGTTATTACATACTATTCTTCGCTTTGGACACCGAAAAAGTCAGTCTTTTGCCGGATATCAACAAAATTTATTTCCAATTGGTGTATATCATTGTCTTCTTTTGGCTACAAATCCGAAATCTATTATTTTTCTATTCATTTTCCTTGAGTTTAATCCTGGCCTTTTATATTATGTAATAATAAATCAATTCAATAAATTTATATAAATTTATAAATTTTGGGTTTTGCTTTCTTTAGATCCATTACATCTTATTTCTGGTCAACCACATCAAATAATGCTGATATTGAGCATGATTTCAATTTGTTTTGGAAAATCATAGCAGGAGGGTTTTTCTTGTTCTTCGTTCTTGCAAATTTTTGCTTGAAATATCGAGTTGGTAATTTAGATAATTTTTGTTTTTCATTCAAATTTAAAGATTGAAATCTCCAAAATCACAATTTTCCTGAATGAAGAGAATCTCAAAAATGAGAAGAAGAAAATTAATGACGTTTTATCCCTACTTGTACCGAAATTCATTAAGGAACTGATGTATCAAGGTAATTTAATAAATAATTTAATAATATAATAATTTTTTTTTTTTTTAGGGA
>Ga0302186_10001553_pt1 | contig 18834 bp, 13 predicted proteins | sample II_Bog_E1_2_FD_198782 | JGI IMG/M metagenome (GOLD analysis project Ga0302186, IMG submission 198782) | Peat permafrost microbial communities from Stordalen Mire near Abisko, Sweden - II_Bog_E1_1 | ecosystem: Environmental > Terrestrial > Soil > Wetlands > Peat | place: Sweden: Abisko...
TTCTCCGTCTGTTGGATATTCCTATACCCGGGAGTTACGGGCCGAGCGCTGATGAACAAAATTTTTAAGCAAGCAGTGAACAAAAGAAGCCGCATTTTAGTAAAAGCGCGGCTTTTTTTGTTCGTAGTTTGAAGGAATAAATATCAGTAACTCCCTTTATATAAGCTGATAATAAGCAAGGAGATATATTTTTATTCCGTTAGTTGGATTATTTCCATTATATTTGCAAAAGTTTTGTTGTGAAATCATACGATAATAAATTTACAGAAGAAGGTCTAACATATGATGATGTTCTTCTGGTCCCTGCCTATTCCGACGTACTTCCGAGAGAAACTAACATAGTTTCATCATTTACAAGGAATATCCCAATTAATGCTCCAATTATCAGTGCCGCCATGGATACGGTTACTGAATATAAAATGGCTATTGCCATTGCAGGAGAAGGCGGCATAGGCGTACTTCATAAAAATATGACCATTGCTCAGCAGGCTGAGCAAGTTAGGCGTGTAAAACGCTATGAAAGTGGCATGATACAAGACCCTATAACTGTTTTAGAAACAGCCAAAGTAGGTGATGTACTTAAGCTTATGAAGACGAACAAAATTGGGGGTATCCCGGTTGTTACCTCTAAGCACCGTTTAGTTGGAATTGTAACCAACCGAGACTTGCGATTTGAAAAAAGCATGAGTCGGAGTATTAAAGAAGTGATGACAAAGGACCACATCATTACAGCTAAAGCAGGTACAGACCTTAGTAAAGCGGAACAGATTCTGGAAAAATATAAAATTGAAAAACTACCCGTTATTGATAATGACGGTAAACTGGTGGGGCTTATAACCTATAAGGATATTCTGAAGGTCCATCTTCGTCCTTTTGCTTGCAAAGATAAATATGGCAGATTGCGGGTAGCTGCTGCCGTTGGTATTACCGCCGATATGCTCGAAAGGGCTGAAGCTCTTGTGAAAGCGGGTGTAGATGCCATTGTGGTAGATACGGCGCACGGTCATTCCAAAAGGGTATTGGAAGAAGTTAAAAGACTTAAGAAAAAGTTTCCAACCCTTGATATTGTGGCCGGAAATGTAGCAACAGCTGAGGCAGCTATTGCTCTTGCTAAAGCCGGAGTTGATGGGGTAAAAGTGGGTATCGGTCCAGGCTCCATATGCACTACACGCATTATAGCCGGAATAGGCGTGCCTCAATTGACAGCTGTTTATAATGTGGCGAATGCATTAAAACCCTACAAAATACCTGTAATTGCCGATGGCGGAATTCGCTACACGGGGGATATTGCTAAAGCGATTGCCGCAGGCGCCGCTTCTGTTATGATAGGCTCTTTATTTGCCGGTGTAGAGGAATCTCCCGGAGAAACTATCATTTATGAAGGAAGAAGGTTTAAAACCTACCGGGGAATGGGCTCTTTGGAGGCCATGCAACATGGCTCAAAAGACCGTTATTTCCAGGATGCGGAAGATGATATTAAAAAGTTGGTACCCGAAGGTATTTCAGGCAGGGTTCCTTATAAAGGTACTATGTCTGAGGTTATTTACCAATTAGTTGGTGGATTGCGGGCAAGTATGGGCTACTGTGGGGCAAAAGATATAAAAGTACTTCAGCAGGCCAAATTTATCCGGATATCTCCTGCAGGAATGGCTGAAAGCCACCCACATGACATATTTATTACCAGCGAAGCACCAAATTATAGTCGCTAAATCAAGGAGTTGAATAAAGTTTTGAATTCTTAATTCTTAATTCTTAATTTTTATTATCTTTGCACCCCTTAAAAAAATAAAACAAGACAGATGCCATTAAAAATTCGCTTACAAAGACAAGGAAAAAAGAAACAACCTTTCTATCATATTGTAGTTGCCGATTCACGTTCTCCGCGCGATGGAAGATACGTTGAAAGGCTTGGAACATACGACCCAAAGTTTGACCATGACGGAGTTGTAATTAACAGCGAAAAGACTTTAGAATGGATGGAAAAGGGTGCAACCCCAACCGATACTTGCCGTAACTTGCTCTCCGATAAAGGTATAATGTTTAAAAAACATTTGCACAGAGGTGTTAAGAAAGGCTTATTCTCTATGGAGGATGCCGATGCAAAGTATGCTAAATGGGAAAGTGAAAGGGGTGCTTTGATTATCGCTCATAAAGAAAAGAAAGAAAACGCGCATAAAGACGCTTATAAACAACGTTTTGAAGCTGAAAAGGCTGTTAGAGATGCAAAAGCAAAAGCTATTTCCGATAAGAAAGCTGCTGCCGAGGCTGCTACAGTAGAAAGTGTAAAAGAAGCTATTAACGAAGCTCCAGAAACTCCTGAGGCTCCTGCTGCTGAGTAATCTTAATATGTTATATAAAAAAGGTTGAGACTTAATTGTTTCAACCTTTTTTGTTTTAGTATATCTTTGTTTCATGTTCAAAGATAAAAAGCTGAGAAATACTTTTTGGCTAGTGGCTTCCACTGCATTTATAGTGTTTTGTCTTTGGGTTACTACAATTCTTTTGTTTCATATCCCGGGAGAGTTAATCTTTATTGATATGTTGGGTAACAATTGTCTCTTTTTTTGTCAGCATATCGGCATTAGTTAAGTTCATAAAAAATTGGAAGCTATGGATGCCTATATACATTAAAGTAATTGGAGTGGTATGTGCATTATTCGGAATAATAGCTGGTGGCTTTATTATTTTCCTAATATGCGATATTATTATAAATCCAAATATCGTGGTTGGGCTGTAAGCAAAAAACTAGCGTTTTTTACTACACTTTCATCGCCGTCTTCTCCTTCAAATAAGTAAGCACACTCTTTTCGATTTCCTTTTCCAGGTTATCTCCTCCGGGAGCCGGAACAAATTTATTACCGGTAATCTTATCGAATAGTTCAATGTAACGTGCCGAAACAGCATTTACTATTTCATCATTCATCTCCGGAACAGATTGTCCTTCTAATCCCTGGAAGTTTTTAGAAATAAGCCATTCACGTAAGAATTCCTTTGATAACTGGCGTTGTGGTTCTTTCTTCTTTTGTCTTTCTTCATACCCTTCAGAATAGAAATAGCGGGAAGAATCAGGTGTATGAACTTCGTCAATTAAATATATTTTACCATCATGCAGACCGAATTCATATTTGGTATCTACCAATATTAATCCCTGTTTGGCAGCCATTTCTGTGCCTCTTTTGAATAATAAACGAGTATAGTTTTCAAGTTGTTCGTAATGCTCTTTTGAAACCAGGTTATGTTTAATAATGTCCTCTTTTGAAATATCTTCATCATGTGCTACATCTTCTTTGGTAGTCGGGGTCACGATGGGTTCCCTGAACTTATCGTTTTCATGCAGCCCTTCCGGTAACCTAACTCCGCATATTTCCCGTTTACCAGCTTTATATTCTCTCCAGGCATGCCCGGAAAGGTATCCGCGAATAACCATTTCCACTTTAAAAGGTTGGCATAACTTGCCAACACTCACCATTGGGTGAGGAACATCAGTAATCCAGTTAGGGACTATATCTTCTGTAGCTTTCATAAAATGAGCAGCAATTTGGTTCAGCACTTGCCCTTTATATGGAATCCCCTTTGGAAGGACTACGTCAAATGCAGAAATGCGGTCGCTAACGACTATCACCATAAGCTCGTCGTTTATATTATATACGTCCCGGACTTTTCCTTTGTAAAAGCTTTTCTGTGCTGGGAATTTAAAATGGGTGGATGTTAATGTTTGCATAGGGTATTTTTTTATTGAGGGAGCAAATATATATGAAGAATGCCGAACTACTTAAGGTAATCCGGCATTAGAAATTCACAATTTACTAACTAAGGTGTTTTCTTCTTTTTTGGAGGATCAGCGTATATGCTTAATATCTTCCTGACTAATTTATGGCGCACCACATCGGAGGCATCCAGGAAAATAATTTCAATACCCGGAACATTTTTAAATATCTCTATGGCATGAATAAGTCCTGATGGCTGTTTAAAAGGAAGATCCGTTTGGGTGGTGTCGCCGGTAACAATAAATTTGGCAGAGGCTCCCATCCGTGTAAGGAACATCTTCATTTGATTTTCCGTTGTATTCTGGCCTTCGTCCAATATTACAAAGGCGTTGTTAAGGGTTCTTCCACGCATAAATGCTAGCGGAGCGACCTCTATTATTTTATTTTCAAGATAGGTTTCCAGCTTTTCCGGAGGAAGCATGTCGTAAAGCGCATCATATAAAGGTTGCAGATAGGGATCGAGCTTTTCTTTCAGGTCACCGGGAAGGAAGCCCAGGCTTTCACCGGCTTCTACAGCAGGGCGTGTAAGTATAATTTTACGAACTTCTTTATTTTTTAATGCCCTTACTGCCAGTGCAACAGCCGTATATGTTTTTCCCGTTCCGGCAGGACCTACGGCAAAAACCAAATCATTTTTCATGCTGGCCTCCACCATCTTTTGCTGGTTAACGGTACGGGCTTTTACCACCAATCCATTATTACCATATACAATAATATTGTTCTCACCTGTTTCTTTTGCCGGGTCCGCATTATCCGATGCTTGCATTATTCTTTCTACATCTGCATCATTCAATACACCGTATTTGCGGTAATGTTCCATTATTCTTATTATCTTTTTACTAAAGGACTCTATGCTTTCCTTGGCGCCAGATATCCTAAGGGAGTCGCCTCTTGCCACTATTTTAAGTCCCGGAAAATACTCCTTGATGATTTGCATCCGGGAGTCATTTATACCATAAAGTTCAATTAGGGGAATGTCTTCTATAAATATATCTTTTTCCGGCATAAAGTATGTAATAGGTATAATGCAAATGTAAGTAGAGATAGAATGTTTAATTTTGGACTTTACAAAAAGATTTAAACAAGTTTTGAATTACAACTTTTCTATAACCCTTTTATACTTAACCTTGTGTTAATATGCCGGTAATAACCTTGACTACCGACATGGGCAACGCAGGCTATTATGTGGCAAGCGTAAAAGCAGCTATCATAAGCGGTTTGCCGGATGCCACGCTAGTGGATATCACACATTCCATACGTCCCTTCCATGTCAGTTCGGCAGCATTTATAATACGGAATGTTTACAAGCAATTTCCAGAAGACACTATTCATATTGTTGCTGTAGATGCTTTAAACAGCCCACATTCGCGTGTCATAGCGATAAAAATGGATAATCATTATTTTATTGGGCCTGATAATGGGTTGTTTAGCCTTGTTTTTAGTACTCCCCCTTTTGAAGTGATTGAAATTACTATTCCTCCAAATCCTGCATCAATGGCTTTTACTGCTAAAGATATCATGGCCAAAGCAGCAGTTCATATTGCCAAGTCCGGAAATATGAAGGAAATAGGGCAGGAGTATAAAAACTATGTGCAGCTTACGGCATGGCAACCTATTTATAATGATAGCAGCATACGCACATCGGTGGTATATGTGGATGAATATGGTAATTGTATATTTAATTTAGAAAAAAACTTATTTGAGCAAGTTGCCCGTAGTAGAAAGTTTTCCATAGAAGTGAAAAGAAACCCGATTAGCATCATTTCAAACACCTATAATGATGTGGGCGGAGGCGAATTGGTAGCGCTCTTTACAGGCTCCGGTTTGTTGGAGATTGCTATTAACCGTGGCAACATATCTGAATTACTTGGACTGAAAGAAGGAGATAGTGTACTGATTAGTTTTGAAGGATAACTATTAGGAGAAAATTCTGCTTAAATCAAATTACCCATTCCAACTTTTCTTTTTACAATTAAAAGAAGAATAATAATGGTGATTGAAAACAAAGTGCCGATAGGTAAATACCATAAGGTAAGAACAGATAATAGTATTCCAAAAATATAAGACCATTTTTGTTTAGTCCAAAAGCTAAGTAAGAAAAATAGCCAGGCAATACCGAAAGCTATAAATAGTGGTCCCAGTTTAAAAACGTCAATATCTAATTTGTAAAATAAATTTGCCCAGGGTCCAGGTTTATCAGGTCCTATGTATTTGCCATATATCATAACAAAAATACCGTCGAGAAGCATATAACTTCCATTAAGAAGCCCTAGAACAGAAATTATTATTTTCATTACCATGGATTAATTTGTAAAAGTAAAGATAATAAATATTTTATTTCTGCTTTTCCAAAAAATCTTTTTCAATCAATTCTACTTTCGGAATAGTATTTCGCAACCATTGCAAACGCAATTCTTCTTTATCCAATTCACTCAATTGCCAATTGATATTTTCTTTTCTCAATCTGGATGATAGCGCATACATGCTAAGCGCAGCAGCAACAGAGATATTAAAACTTTCGGTAAAACCCAACATGGGTATCTTGACAAACATATCGGCTTTACTTTCCAGTTCATTGGTTGCGCCTCGCATTTCTGTCCCGAAAAAGAGCGCTAGTTTATTATTCAGAGGCACTTCTTCAATCGTATAGTTATCTCGATGCAAGGATGTAACTGCAATCTTATATCCTTTTGTTTTCAGGCTGTTTATGCATGTATCAAGACTTTTATCTTTATCATTATATCTATTTAAAGTCAGCCATTTTTCCGATCCTAGCGACACATCAGGATTGTAGGTATACTTATTTTCATTCTCAATAATATATACATCCTGTATGCCAAAACAATCGCAGGAACGAAGTACTGCACTGGCATTGTGCGGCTGGTAAATGTTTTCTAACCCTATAGCAAGATGCCGTGTGCGATTTTTAAGAACTTCCTCAAAGCGCTTTAAACGGGCTTCTGTTACAAAGCCGGATAGGTAATTAATAAGTTCATTATTCATAGCTTTATGCAAACCTCGGCACTGACTTCAATAGCTCCTCCGGGGAAAGCGATTTGAAGTATTCCAAGGTGATTTTTAAACCTTCTGCCCTTGATACTTTCGGTTCCCAGCCGAGTAGTTTTTTAGCAAGTGTAATATCGGGTTGGCGTTGCTTGGGGTCATCCTTCGGTAAAGGAGTGTGTATAATCTTTTGATTGCTTCCTGTGAGTTTTAGTATTTCCTCAGCAAACTCATTAATGGTAATTTCAGCAGGATTTCCAATATTCACCGGCAGGCAGTAATCGCTCATAAGTAAACGGTATATCCCTTCCACTAAATCGGACACATAACAGAAAGAACGTGTCTGGCTTCCATCGCCAAAGGCCGTGAGGGGCTCACCTCTTAAAGCCTGTCCAATGAATGTAGGAAGTACTCTGCCGTCATTCAATCGCATTCTGGGTCCGTACGTATTAAAGATGCGCACAATTCTTGTATCCAGTTTGTGAAAGGTATGGTAAGCCATCGTTATAGCTTCCTGAAAGCGCTTGGCTTCGTCATATACCCCTCTTGGTCCCACAGGATTCACATTGCCCCAATACTCCTCATTTTGCGGATGCACAAGCGGATCTCCATAAACCTCAGATGTGGAAGCTACCAGTATACGGGCGTTTTTTGCTTTGGCAAGTCCCAATAAATTATGAGTTCCAAGTGATCCTACTTTAAGGGTTTGTATGGGTATTTTTAAATAATCTATGGGGCTTGCCGGCGATGCAAAATGAAGTATGTAGTCTAGTTCGCCGGGAACATGGACAAATTTGGAAACATCATGATGATAGAATTCGAAATGCTCGTGTGAAAAGAGATGCTGTATGTTACGCAGGTCGCCTGTAATAAGGTTATCCATGCCAATAACATGATAGCCATCTTTTACAAATCTGTCGGAAAGATGCGAACCAAGAAATCCTGCTGCGCCTGTAATAAGTACTCTTTTCATAATATTATTTTCATTAATTTTTAGTTCGTCATTGCGAGGCTTTGCAAAGCAATCTTATAAATTCGGATAGCCTTGTTGGTAAGATTGCTTCGTTCCTCGCAATGAATGACGATGGATTTTCATGGTTTATTGCTGAATAAGGTCTTTCCTTCCGATACTGAAATAGGTATATCCTTCCTGTTGCATTTGTTCAATGGAATACAGATTTCTTCCGTCAAAAATAACGGGCTTTGTCATTCGCTTTTTAATTTCTTTAAAATCGGGTGTGCGGAATTCGCTCCATTCGGTTGCTATAATTAAGGCATCTGCGTCCTGCAATGCCTCATATTCATTGGTTGCAAAATAAACACGGCTGCCATATATTTTCGCCACATTTTCCATAGCGGCCGGATCATATACACTTAGTGCCACCTTATGTTTAAGCAATTCATCAATAATAACCAGCGATGGCGCTTCGCGGATATCATCGGTGTCGGGTTTGAATGCCAATCCCCATAAGGCTATTTTTAACCCATCTAATTTAGAAAAATGTTTTTTTAATTTATGCAGCAGTGTGAGCTTCTGGGTTTCATTCACATGCATTACGGATTTCAGAATCTTAAAATCGTATTGGAACTCGCCTGAAGACTGAACCAGTGCTTTCACATCTTTTGGAAAGCAGCTGCCACCATATCCTATTCCGGGAAATAAAAACCTTTTGCCAATGCGCTGGTCGGCTCCAATTCCTATACGGACAGCATCTACATCAGCGCCCATTTTTTCGCAAATGTTGGCTATTTCATTCATGAATGAAATTTTAGTTGCTAAAAAGGAATTGGCAGCATATTTGGTTAGCTCGGCAGAACGCTCGTCCATAATATATACCGGGTTTCCTTGCCTTACAAAAGGCTTGTAAAGATCTTCCATTACTTTTTTTGCCCGTGCAGAAGAGGTGCCAATCACTACTCTGTCGGGTTTCATAAAATCATCTACTGCAAATCCTTCCCGTAAAAATTCTGGGTTGGAGACTACATCAAAATCTACTTTGCAATTAGCAGCAATAGCTGCTCTTACCTTTTCAGCAGTGCCCACAGGTACAGTACTTTTATCTACAATAACTTTGTATGAGGTAAGCAACCTGCCCAGTTCGTCTGCTACCTTGAGAACATAGGATAAATCAGCAGATCCGTCTTCATTAGGGGGCGTTGGCAAAGCCAGAAAAATAATATCGGTCTTTTCAACCGCTTCTTTAAGATGCGTAGTAAAAGTGAGTCTTTTGGCTTTCAGGTTTCTTTCAAAAAGAGTATCCAAATCGGGTTCATAAATGGGCATTTTGCCATTTTGCATGCCTTCCACTTTGGCTTTATCAATATCTACACAAATTACATGGTTACCTGTTTCGGCAAAGCAAGTTCCTGTAACCAAACCTACGTATCCTGTACCTATTATACTAATATTCATCCTTCGCTATAAAGTTATAAAATCATAAAGTTTTTGCTTTTCAATTTATGATCTGATTAGGTCGCAAAGATAATAGAATTAGAGACGAGTACTTAAGAGGTGAATAGGATGGTACATTTTAATGCATATATTTGTTGTAGAATAAAGATTTCATGAAAAAATATTTACCCGGAATTTTACTTTTATTGGTCTTTATACAAAGCCGATCCAATGCACAGGGAACATGGAACACACTGACAAACACTGCTCCCGATTATAATGGCGGTGTAATGATATTGCTTACCAATGGAACGGTTATGTGCCTGACTGAGGATTCTTCGGGGTATTATGATTCTTATATTGGAAATACCTGGGATTTACTTACTCCTGACAGTACTGGCAGTTATCTTAATGGTACATGGACAAAACTATCGCCTATGCACGATACCCGTTTGTATTGTTCTACCTGGGTAATGCCTGATGGTAATTTGTATGTGGCAGGTGGGGAATACGGAACGGGCGCAAGTACCGGAGAAGTTTATAATACAAAAACAAACACCTGGACATACATAAACGGAGTACCGGGAGGGTATTCATTTATAGATGGAAGCACTGAAAACCTGTACGATGGATCTATTTTGCAAGGAGCATTTTATTCCTATAATTACAGTGCTACTTTATTATTTAATGAAAATTCTAATTCTTATAGTATCGGTGGGTCGTGTTTGGGTTATCATGATGAGGTTTCATGGGTAAAACTGCCTGATAGCAGCATCATGAATATTGATTGCTTTTCTAAAAATTCAGAAAGGTATATTCCAAAAATGCACAAATGGATAGCAGATGCAAAACTCTATAATTATGTTATGGATTTTAAATTAGGTGAAACAGGTCCCGGCTTTCTTTTACCCAATGGTAAACTTTTCTTCCTGAGCGATACTACCTATAGTGCAATATATACCCCATCTGGAGATACCTCAAAAGGAAGTTGGATACAAGGCCCCGCCATGCCTGTTTCAGGTGGAGTTAAACTGGGATGCCCCGATGCTCCCGCTGCCATGATGGCAACCGGGAATATTTTATGCGCTTTTGGACCGGAAAGGGCTTTTACTACTCCTGTTTACTTCTATGAGTTTAATTACCTTACCAATACCTTTACTCAGGTTGGCGCTCCTGGTGGAGGCTCTGCTTATAATTCGCGTGTGTGTGCTTCCAATATGCTTGATTTGCCTGACGGGTCTGTATTGACATCGTTTCAGGGCAGTTCAACTTATTATCAATATGTGCCTTCAGGTTCTCCCTTGGTTTCAGGGCAACCTACCATTGACACAATCATATCCAATTGCCCGAATTTTAAAATTACCGGAAAATTATTTAATGGTATTTCGGAAGGTGCTGCATACGGTGATGACTGGCAAATGGCAACAAATTATCCCATAGTGAGCCTTACGGCCGGTAATCAAGTCTATTACGCAAAAACAAGCCATTGGAACAGAATTGGCGCTGTAATGACCGGTAATTTGGAAGATACAGCTGATTTTGAACTTCCCTCAATGCCCGATGGTACCTATTCAGCGCAGGTTATTGTAAACGGTAATGCATCTAATTTCTACCCCATAACCATAACTTGTCCAACGGGCATTCAGGAGATAGAGACAACACATGTCAATATTACTCTTTATCCAAACCCTAATAACGGACAATTTACTATTGATATTCAAAATGCAAGTGGGGAGAATCAATTAGAAGTCTTTAATATGCTTGGACAAAAGGTTTATAATATGACATTGGATCAAGTTAAGGGCAGCAATGCCATTGATATAGGCTCCCAACCTAACGGTGTGTATCTGTATAAAGTGATTGCAGAAACCGGGGAGGTAATTAACCAGGGAAAGCTGGTTATTCAAAAATAAGAGAAATTAAGTATCAAGGTGGCCTTTTTTAAAACCCCAAATAAAAACTGCGTGTCAAGTTTTTATAATCATTGGAATAAGAACGTTGATTTGTTTGGCAGTCTGCCTCGGGCTCATTTTCAATAATAAGTGTTTCTTCAGCATGTAGAGTTTTATGAAATCCAAATTCCATTAAAATTCTTTTAGCTGGCTTTGTACAGGTTGTTTTAACATGCATTACCCTGCTTGTATAAAGCCCGTTTCTTTTGGCAATGCTGATAAAATCTTCTGCTTCTTTCAAGGGTAGTATAGTGGCGAAGGAACCGGTATTTTCAAGTAAGGAAGTAATACCGTCTGCCAGTTCTTCAAAATTCAGGTTACAGGTATGTCTTGCCATGGTGCGCGATTCGGAAGCAGCTTGAACACTGTTTGAAAAGTAGGGTGGGTTACTTATGATTGCATTATATTTCTTAGAAACGGAAGGTATAAACTTTTGAAAGGAAGTATGATGCACTGTTATTCTTTCATTCCATTTTGATTTTTTGCAGTTTTCAAATGCCTGTTGGTAGGCTTCCTTATCTATTTCTATAGCGTCAATAAATGAGCCGGAACGTTGTGCAGCCATCATGGCTATGATGCCGGTACCCGTTCCAATATCAAGCATGTGGCCTGTTTGGGGAAGATTGCACCAGGCTCCTAATAATACGGCATCAGTGCCAACTTTCATAGCGCAGTTAGTCTGCTTTACTTCAAATTCCTTAAATACAAAAGAATCGTTGGCCATAAAGGCTTTATTAATTGATCAACACAATAGTTTCATTACAAATATATAAATAATTGCTTTAATAACTAAGTATTTATAATGATTCCCATCGTTAATAAATCGGTATTTATATGTTTTGTTATAAATATTTTTTTTGTTTGATAATCAGTAATATATAAAATTTTTTTAGCAGATTAATGAAAAGAAAACAAAAGAAGCATACTAATCTAAAAACATTTTTTACATTTGAATTTTAGAAAGAAAGAAATTGTAGTTTTTTTAAGTAATAGAAACAGATTTATTTTTATAGTATTACACAAAAAAGCATTATAGATTTTTTATAGTAAATAGACCCTCTTGCCTTAGTATTATGCTCTCGTTATTAAATGTTAACCCTTAATTAATTTTACCGTTATGAAAAAGCTTTTCCCAAGATTTTCTGTTCTGTTTTTGTTTGTAATTATTATACAAATCAGTTCCAATGCTCAAACCGGAACATGGACCCAGGTGGCAACCAATGCCCCACATTACAACAGAGGTGTTTGTTTACTTATGACAGATGGAACAGTAATTTGCAAAAATAACTCAGGCGGAGGCGAAGGAACCGGATGGGATAAATTAACCCCGGATATTCACGGGAGCTATGTTAATGGTAGATGGACTTCCATTGCAAACATGAATAATGACCGGTTGTTTTTTTCATCGCAAGTGTTACCAAGCGGGAAAGTTTATGTAGCAGGAGGTGAATATGGCGCCGGAGGGAATTATGGACAAGGCGGAGAGGTATATGATCCTGTAGCCAACACATGGACTAATTGTGGTGGTTTACCAGGTGGAGTGAGTGTTTATGATGGAAATTCGGAGATTCTATATAATGGAATTGTATTGCAAGCTGCGCAACTTCCATCCCCATCAGAAGATATTTTTCAATGGTCTCCATCTACCTTAGTTTATACCACTGAACCAAATGCTCCTTTAAATCATGATGAGGCTGCATGGCTCAAGTTACCGGATAGCAGTGTGCTTTATATCGGTATCAATTCACAAAATTCTGCCAGATACCTTCCAAAAACAAATACATGGCTTACGGATGCAAATACTCCTAATAATATTTATGATCCATATGGAGAAGAATCAGGTTGTGCTATTTTGTTACCCAATGGTAAGGCAATTTTCTTTGGTTCTACGCAATTCAATTGTATTTATACCCCAACCGGCCATGCTACTCCCGGTACATGGGCTGCGGCTGCCAATATGCCAACTATTAGCGGAGCTGTAGTTGGGCAAGTGGATGCTCCTGGCGCTATGATGGTGAATGGACATATTTTGCTTGGTGTTTCACCGGGTAATACCAGCTCGCATGACCAGTTTCGGGCGCCTATTTGGTTTATAGAATACAATTATATAACAAATACCTTTACACAAGTAACAAGTGTTATTCCAGGCTTGGGTGCCGATTCAGTTGCCGGGGTACCTGGTAATTTTGCACAATTTCTTGACTTACCTGATGGTACTGTTCTTATGTCAATTTGTCAGGAAAGTATATCTAATATGTATTGGGTTTATACTCCCGGAAGTGGACCTATTGCGGCAGGAAAGCCAACTATAACAAGTATATTGCCTGACGGGTGCCCTAATTATAAAATTACCGGAAAGCTATTTAACGGTATTTCAGAAGGTGCCGGCTTCGGCGATGACTGGCAAATGGAAACCAATTATCCGCTTGTCCGCCTTTCCAATGGTGGCAATGTATATTACGCTAAAACTACTAACTGGAACAGGATAGGCGCCGTTCAAACAGGCAATGCGCTTGATACCGCTGAGTTTACACTTCCGGCAGGGTTAACCCCGGGAACAACATATAACCTGGTGGTTACTGTTAATGGATTTGCTTCAGATACCCTTCCATTCACCACCCTTGGTATAACCATAAAATCACAAACAAATATTTCGTGTAATGGGGGTTCCAATGGTGTTGCAACTGCTAATACAGCAATTGGTGGAACTGCGCCATATACCTATTTATGGAGTGGTGGCTTAGGCACTAATCTCTCAATAAGCGGTAAAAGTGCAGGAACTTATACTGTTAATGTAACAGATAATAATGGATGTGTTGCTTCTGCAACGGTAACTATAACCCAACCTGCTATACTGGCTGTAATGTCAACTGCGGTAAATGTAAATAGTAACGGAGCATGTAATGGGCAGGCATCAGTAACTCCTAGCGGAGGCACAGCACCATATACTTACATCTGGAATCCCGGAGGTGGAACCAATGATACCATTAATGGAAAATGTAAAGGCACATACTGTTGTGTAGTTACCGATTTTCATGGTTGTTCGCAAACTTCATGCGCAACTATATATAACGTTACTGGAATAGCAGATATCAGTAATGCGTCTGACATATCCATCTATCCAGATCCGAACAAAGGTTCCTTCACAGTGTCTGGCATAATTAAAGGGCAGGTAATAGAGCTGTATAATACATTAGGTCAAAAACTTAGCAGTTCAACAGCTGACAATACCACTATGTATTTTGATATATCCAATAAGGTAGATGGCATTTACCTGGTAAGAATATTAAATAAAGATGGTGCAGTAGTTACGCAACAAAAGATTCTGAAAGCCCAATAATCTGCAAACAGTTAATAGATTAAAGGAGGGATTTATTCCCTCCTTTTTTGTTTATAGCTTGTCTTTAAAACAATACTTTGTAAATTATTAAGAAGCAGGAGTGCCTTGGTAGTAGTCAGAATTTGACAAAAGGAGGAACAATCATTTTTTATACTTAATAAATTATAAAGCATTGAATTTGAATGTGTAAAATTTAAATTTTACATGTGTATTTTTAAAAACATAGTTAAAACATGTACTTGGTATTACGGAAATATTAAATTTGCATTAACTACCACCATGATCCTAAATAAATACCAATTACCATGCTCAAATTAAAGATTACTTTTTTACTAATGGCGCTTATTTGCTCTGCCGTTTTTCTTAACGCACAGTCTGCCAAATCATCTTTAAAAAATACCAACTACACAACAGCGGGATCTGAAAAATATTCATCTGCCGATTGGGTGAGTATGATGAGAGACAGGACTGTGAATATCCACGATGTGCAAAAAGCTTTTTACAAATGGTATAAAATATATCACAATGAAGATAAAGATAAAACGAGAGCCAAGTCAGGTGAAGAAGATGACGGCGCCTATGAATTCTTTAAAAGGTGGGAGTGGTTTAACCTGCCACGTGCGGATGTAAATGGAAACCGCCCTGACCTTTATAAAATTGGTTCTGATTATCAGATGTATTTAAACAACAGTCAAGTACATGAATCAAGCCGGATTGGAGCAATGCACAGCTCACCACCTTCTACTGGAACATGGACATATGCCGGAAATACTACCGTGCCTACCAATAGTAGTTCAGGAAATGGCGGAGACGGCAGGATCAACAGGGTAAGGCTTATGCCCGGAAATACGAATACAATGTATGCTTGCGCTCCTTCTGGCGGATTATGGAAAACTACTAACAGTGGTACTTCCTGGACAACTAATACGGATCAGCTAGGTGATTTATCAACCAGTGATATTGCTATTAATCCGTTAAAAACCAATATTATGTATCTTGCTACGGGCGATGCAGACGGGATACAGTCAATCTATCAAACCCCTGCCACCATTGGAGTTCTAAAGTCTTATAATGGAGGTGCTACCTGGGTTGCTACCGGATTAGCAGAAACCATGTCAAATGCCGGTGCAAACAGTTATGCATTAAGTGAGCTTCTTATTGACCCAAACGATACATCCGTTCTTATAGCAGCTACCACTTTCGGAATTTACCGCAGTGGGAATTCAGGGGCTACCTGGACAATGGAACAATCCGGATGGTTTCATTCGGTTGAGTTCGAACCTGGTCACCCTGCCATTGTGTATGCAGCTGCCTCCAGTTTATATAGTGGGGGAGCCGCATTTTACCGTTCTGTCAACAATGGAATTACTTGGACCCAAATAACTGCTGGATTACCTACCAATACCCAGGCAGAAGGATTTGAAATAGGTGTTTCACCGGCTGATAGTGATGATGTATATGTGCTTGCCGATGCAGCCAGCGACTTTAGTTTTTACGGATTATATCTTTCTACTAACCATGGATTTAGTTTCTCCACCCAATCCACTTCTCCCGACATATTGGGCTGGTCATCATCCGGAGCTGCGGATGGCGGACAAGGTTGGTACACATTGTCTATGGCCGTTTCACAAACCAATATCGATTCTATTTGGGTGGGCGGAGTAAATATATGGGCATCTTCCAATGGTGGCTCTACCTGGCATCTTAATTCTAATTGGCAAGGAACTCCTTATGTCCATGCAGATATTCATTCCATTCAATTTATACCGGGTACCAACTCAAAAGGATATGTGGTAGGATGCGATGGTGGGGTATTTAGTACAGCCAATAGCGGTTCTACCTGGACAGACAAAAGCAACAACCTTGAAATTGCACAGCAATATTGTATCAGCGCTTCGGCAATTACCGCCGGTAAATGGCTTAGCGGATGGCAGGATAATGGTACAAACCTTTCCAATGCACCCTGGGCGCAAGCTATGGGTGGTGATGGAATGGATTGTTTTATATCCTGGGCAAGTAATAACGATATGTATGCAGAAACCGGTGGAGGCGGTTTGAACAACTCTACCAATGGCGGAACAACATGGCATGGTTGTACAAGTGGTATTTCTGAAAATGGTCCATGGGTTACGCCCTGGGTGCAAGATCCCAAAACATCCACTACTTTTTACAGTGGTTTTGTGAATGTTTGGAAAGCAACAGGCAATGTAACACCCACTTGGACCCAGATAAGCACATGGGGCAGCTCCGGAATTTCAGCTATTGCAGTAGATTCTACAAACCCCAATTATATATATGCAGCTCAGTCAAATATGATAGAACTTAGCACTAATGCAGGTACAAGTTGGACTAATATTACAGGCTCATTGCCTTCCCCTATTACAGGTATAGCCGTTAACTCTAAAAAACCATCCCATGTTTGGGTTACAATTGGAGGATATACTTCCGGCAGTAAAGTGTATGAATCTACAAACAGTGGTTCGTCCTGGACTAACATTTCATCGCAAGGCGGGGGGCTTCCTAATCTTCCTGTTAACTGCATAGTATCGGAAAGTGGCAGCCCCAATGGTATCTATGTAGGTACCGACCAGGGTGTTTATTACCATGATACTGTTATTAACAATTGGATTTTTTATAATTCTGGGCTGCCATTGGTAATGATAGGTGACCTTACGATTTATAAGCCGGGCAAAGAACTAATTGCCGCCACTTACGGCAGAGGTACATGGGAAAGTCCTTTGTATACTACGTCCAAGCCGGTCGCCTATTTTGAGGCATCCCCAACCTCTGCTTGTGTAGGAAGTGCTGTTTCATTTACTGATACTTCATCCAATAGCCCCAGTTCCTGGAAATGGACTTTTACAGGTGGAATTCCTGCTACTGCAACTACCCAAACTGTTTCAGTAGTTTATACCACTCCCGGAACGTATGCCGTAAAACTGGTAGTTACCAATTCTAATGGATCAGACAGCTTAACTAAAAATGCATATATAACGGTAAATTCTAATCCTGCGGTAACTTCAACTGTTCTTGCAAATATAGTTTGCAGAGGCAGTAGCACCGGAAGTGCAAAGGCAAACCCTTCTCTGGGGGTTGCACCCTACACCTATAGCTGGGCTCCTGGCGGAGGAACAAACCAAACGGCTTCCAGCCTAAGTGCAGGTACTTATACAGTTACATTAACAGATCATAATGGATGTATAGCCACCGCAGCAGCCACTATAACACAGCCTGCTACCGGTTTGAGTGTATCGGCCAGTGTAACTACTAATTTAAACTGCAACGGAAGCAGCAATGCGGCCGTTAGCTCTGTTCCTTCCGGAGGATCTTCGCCATATACATATGCATGGACAGGTGGCGGAACAAATTCCTCTAAAAACGGATTATCCGGAGGAACTTACACAATAACTGTTACTGATATTATTGGTTGTACAGCCTCTGCCACCGTAACTGTTTCGGAACCGGCAGCTTTGGTTATTACACCAAGCTCTGTGAATGATAATAGTAATGGATCTTGTAATGGTCAAGCCTCTGTAAGTATAAGTGGAGGTATTGCGCCTTATACTTACAGCTGGAGTCCCGGTGGTGGAACAAATGATTCTATTAATGGGAAATGTCCTAACCGTTATTGCTGTGTGGTTACTGATAGCAAAGGGTGCAAAGACAGTATGTGCATAACTATTGTAAATGTTACCGGAATAGCGAATATCAATAATTCATCTACTATATCTATATATCCGGACCCTAACAACGGTTCCTTTACCATTGCCGGGGTTATTAAGGGGCAAGTGATAGAGTTATATAATGCTTTAGGGCAAAAACTTAGCAGTTCAGTAGCTGACAATTCTACCATGTCCTTCGATATATCCAATAAGGCCGATGGAATTTACCTGGTTAGAATAGTAAATAAAGATGGTGCGGTAATAACCCAGCAGAAGATTCTGAAAGCGCAATAATCAGTAATTATAGTAATACATCGAAAAGGAGGGAGAAACGCCCTCCTTTTTTTGTGAACAAAATATAAGCTTTAATTATATTGTTAACCGGCGGCTTGAAGAGGTATAAATTATATCTCTGTAATATATACGGTAGGCATTTTGGAATTGACCCCTAACAGGGAAGATTTTACTGTATTTTGCCAGAATGTACCTGCTTAACTAAGTACAGCCGATCCTTATAAAGGTATTATGGCAACCTTAAGGAATCTGGCTGTATTTTCCAAGTGAGATGTGGGCAAACAAAAAAGGAGGGCTAAACCCTCCTTTTCAAATTTGTAAATACAATTCCTAATTACCGGATTAATTGAATAAATCCTTGTTTTTTGAAATTACTAGCAGGGCAAGTAGCATTTAATATATAATAATATACTCCTGCAGGTGC
>Ga0302186_10001557_pt1 | contig 18780 bp, 12 predicted proteins | sample II_Bog_E1_2_FD_198782 | JGI IMG/M metagenome (GOLD analysis project Ga0302186, IMG submission 198782) | Peat permafrost microbial communities from Stordalen Mire near Abisko, Sweden - II_Bog_E1_1 | ecosystem: Environmental > Terrestrial > Soil > Wetlands > Peat | place: Sweden: Abisko...
GAATGAATAAAATTTTTTCGAGTTTTTCTTTATTTTAAAATAATGATTTAAAAATAAAAATAATGAAAATAAATTATTATTTAATTTTAACATTTTTTTCTAAAATATTCCTTCACAAATAATTTAAAACTAGAAAAAAAAAATTTTCCCCCAAAAAAAGCCATTTTCAGAAACATTTTCATAAAATTCCAGATTTGATTCATTTTCATTAAAAAGCAGCTTTCAAATAAAAAAAATTTTTTAAATCATTTAAAAACAAAATTTCTAAAAAAGCCAATCAACCCTGATGGGGAACACTCTCCTCCAACCCCAAAACGCCCGTCAAATCAACCCATTAAAATCCTTTGACGAGTTCCTAATCCAGAATCCCGACCTATCCAACAAGCAATTCCTTTCAGAAAACAAGTTTTTCCGAACTGTTCGTTTTTCCATAAAGAACGACGCCAAAATCCTTATGAAGGTCTATTTGAAGCGTTCTGTGATCACCCCTGAAATCTTATCTGTCCTTTCTCAAAATTTCATGATTATTCGTGAAAAATTAGCCTCTAAAGTCTATCCGAACCTATTTCCCTACATGAAATTTATAAATTTCGATCAACCTGATGAAGATTTCCTTGCGATCGTCCGTCAATCCTTGCATATGACCCTTCAAGAGAGGTTCCACTCCTTGCCTAAACTTAGCAATATCGAATCTCTTTGGATCCTGACACAGGTGATCATAGGGATATATAATCTTCATAATGAGGGTCTTTTCCATGGCGATTTCAAAACTTCAAATGTCCTTTTGACGACATGGAATCACGCTTATGTCAGTGATTTCGCGTGTGGACATAAGCCACTTTATATCGATGATATCAGTGTTTTCAGGAATTACTTCTTCACTTCAGAGAACAATTGCGCTTTGGCACCTGAAAAATTCAAGATCAAAAGTGAGAAAAGTGAGGATTCAGATATCCCAGTGAAATTACAGGATCTAACCAAAGACATTATTGCTTCCCAACAAAAAATGGACCTTTTCTCGTTAGGTTGCGTGATATTTGAGACTTTTCTCAGCGGACAACACTTGTTTACTTATGAACAGCTGCAATTATACATAAAAGGCGAATATGACCCTGCTGAAATGCTGAAGAAACTCAAGGATAATAGCATTCAGAAGATGGTTTTGTGCTTGATTAACAAGGACCCCAGCAAAAGAATGAAAATTGATGACGTCTTGATGTTTTGGTTCCAACAGATCGTCAATACCTGCGTCTTTGATGTCTTATTTTATATTGACGCGACCCTAAACAATCCTAATTTTTCATTGCCTGATGAAAGAATTGCCTTGTTTAAGAAGCTGTTTCCATTGATTTATGAGCAATTCATTGAATTCAACCAAGGTAACATCCCGAACCTCCATGAAAACCTGCCGATTCCTATTCAAGAACTGAAACTCATACAAGGTCTGTTGAAATCTGTTAAGGAAATTAAGCCAAATCTATTCGAATTGTTGAAAAAGCAGCCCCCTGCAATGTTGATTTCAGCTGGGATGAAGGATGAATCAGGGGGGAAGTTTTCTCATCTTGAGAATCTGGATAATTGCAAGGAAAAAGAGATTTCTGAAGTTATCAACAAGTTCAAATTAAAGAAACAATCCTTAAATAAAGGCCGTGTGTCTTTGAATTCTAATAACGCTTTCCTCCTCCCAAGACCCAAAAAGGACTCAGAAGATCTCAGAAACAATGACAACAATAATAATTTACTTAGTAATATCAATAAATCAAGCTTCTTGACCCCAGGCAATGAAAGTCTGGACCTAATTTTATTGATGATTTGTTCTAATTTAAGAAACCTGCGCTATTCAAGCTCTAAACTAGTGGCTTTGGAGCTTCTGCATAAATTGTCGATTTATGTCTCAGATTCAACAAAGTTTAGGTTGATTTGTCCTTATCTTTGTTGGTTTTTCGATGATCCGAACATTAACGAGGGCACTGACGCATTGATAATTTCCAAAGCGTTCACTATATTTTGCGAAATCCTTTCATCGATCAGAGATCCTTTTATCACGACCAATGATTGCAAATTATATTCAGCATTCGTCTGGGTGAATATAAAGAAAGTAGTGGAATCTGAGGGGGTTGATTTAATCCAAAGTGCCTTCGCTAAAAACCTTCATTTAATCACCGAAACTTGTCGGACTTTCCTCCTTCAGACTTACACGAAGAAAAATGTCAATTTCTCACAGACGGAGCCAGAATACATCAAAGATCTAGATGCCTTAAAAAAGACATTGATTGGGTTCATACACAACATTTTATCTCATACAAACTATGAAATCCAAGAGATATTATTAAATAATTTACATAAATTATGTTCATGTGACGTTTTTGATGACAAGACCTGTGACTCCGAAATTATGCCTTTGATAATTTCTTGCCTCAACAAGAAGAAACAGGTGTGTTTGAGTCTGGTGCCGAACATAGCAAAGAACTTTACTTCGAAGTCAGTGAACTCCATGTTAAAACCTTGCCTTGAGGCATGTCTTTATGATTCAGATGAGATGGTGGTCCTTGAAACTATTCGTTGCTTTAAAGAAATGGCTCGAATGAGACTGATGGAACGAAATAATGATGAGGAGTTGTTGAAAAAAATCGTTCCTTTAGTGATGTATCCGAATCTATGGATACGAGAAGAAGCATTTAATTTTATAGGGACCATTTTGGAAAAATACTCTCCGGTGGAAATCTATTGTTACATCCAACCATTGCTTTCCAAATATTTCAAGGAAAATATGATGTTAAGCAAGGAAATTTTAGAGTTTGTGATGCCGGAAATGCTGGAAAAAGACAAGGTGAAGATGTTGCGTGATGTGCCAAAATCACAAAAAAATGAGATCAAATTTGAAAGCACAAATTTTGAGCTTTTATATAAGGAATATCTTTGCAATGTGAGCTATCAGAACCATAGTCCAGACAATGAGGAGCTTCAGGAATTCAATAGAACCTTACAAGAAATCAATAAAGGCAATTGCAAGAATCTCCTTGCCAAATTGAATTCTCTCTTAATGAATTTCCTCCTTGATAACTTTCCTGATAACCTCGTGACTCTAATGGATTTGGTTTCCCTCTTGGAAATTAAAGAGAAAAAAGAAGCGAAGCAAGAGGATCTCATTGAAATGTTCAAAAATGTACTCATTTTAGAACAAAATGTGGACATTTCATCTCCAGACCTCTCTATTAATAAAAGCAAACTACTTTCTTCCTGGGGATTGAAAATCTCAAGAGATTGGGAATCTTCCTTGCAGAAAAAACATCGCAACTCCTTTATTTTCCGATTTCTGCAGAATTCTGTGTTGGAAATCAACACCATCCTTTATAAAATGAAGCAATTTGATGTGAGAACTGAAACTGGAGGTCTTTTGAAAATTGAGAATTCTATCAAAAATAAATCCTCCGGAAATAAGTTTTGGAGACCAATGGGAAGCCTTATCACGACAATTTATGAACATGATGATGTGGTTTCTTGTCTTGAGGCATTGAAGGATAATAGGAGATTCATCAGCGGGTCCTATGATGGATTCATCAGAGTTTTTGATCTCGAGAAAATAGAAAAGTAAGAGAAAATTAAATTTTTAGGGAGGGACACTTATTTTTAATGTTTTCGGTGGTTTTTTTGTTGAATTTTCAAGCGATTTCACTTCGGATTCGCTCATTGCGTTTCAAGAAGATCCTCCTCGAAAAATCAAGGTGTTGAAAGTTATTGAAGATTCGATGAATTTGCTTGTTGGAACTGATAAAGACAACATAAATTATTACAATGTTTATTCTTTAAGAAAGAAATGTTATTAACTTTTCTTAAAAGATTGATTATTTGCCAAATGGAGGCAATAAATCAAGATGTTTAGTGGGACAATATGAAGTTGCTGGGGAAGTTAAAAAGATTGAAAACTTGAGACTTGATGATGAAAGGTGCTTCATTTATGTTACAAGCAAAGGGGAGATTGGAGTTCAGGATTTCAGGAACAAGGAATCAACATTAAGGTTCAATTGTGGTATGGAAAGAGGGGCGATTTCAACAATGCTGGTGGCCAATAATGGAAAGTATAAATTTTTATTTATTTTGGGGAATTTTTTTACGCAAAGGTTTTTTTTTTTAAAAAAACATATTTTAAGTTTATATAAATAAATAATTTTTGAAAACAAAACTAATATTTATTTACTTTATTTCAATTTTTTTAATCTGAAATTTTTTTTTTTTTTTTTTTAGTATTTTTTTAATTTTTTATCAATCATAATTTATTATTTTTTCAAAGCACCGCTTGTGTGGCTACCTTGAACGGTTATCTCCTTCTCTACGACATTCGTTGCAACCTGATTTATAATATCTTCCAATTATGCGATCACGACAGCAAACCCCTTCCCATTGTAAGCTTGGGCCATGTCCCTCGTTCCCAAAACTACGTGAATCCGGACCTCGAACTTATTAACATAGGTTTCGGCTCAAATAATCATGAACTCGGCTTTTGGAATGTGATCAACGCATCTCAAGATCATCTGAATCCTTTGATTTATCTAGTCAGCACTTCTGAGGAGAACCCAATTTTTAAAATCCCATACCTCTCAAGGAAAGATGAATTATTCACCAATTTCAACTATAAATATTCCGAAAGATCGGTTTATGAGTATTTTTCCTTGATGTCGAGTTATAATGATGTTCTTTCATTTTTGGATGATCCTCTAATGAAGACGCAGAATAATATCAAGCAAGCATGGCTGGAAGAATCCAAATATTCTTTATCCAAAATTACTAGATTGTTCGAATATAAGAACATTGTGAAAAAAACTGTTGGTTTCTGCCAAAACGCAGGCAACTCTAGCAATCAAAAAGCTTTGGAAAATGTTTTAATAACAGTGGGAAACGATAGAAACATTCGTTTCTGGACAATTCAAAATGAGATGAAATCACAATATGATAAAAGGAAACTAGGAGGACATATAAATAACGCTGATGGAAGGGAGAGATTGTTTAAACAAGAGAAAAATGGGGATATTCTGATAGTGCATGAATATGAAAAGACTTTGAATAACTTCCAACAACAGGGAAAAGAACATAATGAGAGTCAGGAGTTATTAGATGGACAATTTAAATATGACGAGAAAGCGTCTCATAAGGATAATATTGAGGATGTTTTGTTTATGGAGAGAGAGAAAGGGGCTCTCATTGTCACAGGAAGTCGGGATCATACAATAAAAGTCTGGAAATAATGCAAAAATGAAAAATTTTATTATTTTAATATAAAATCAACAGAAAAAAAAAGCTTTTATTTCATATTCTGGTCCTCTTTCTTCAGTAGGAAAATCTCTCTTTTCAACGCTTCTCGCTCTATTTTCCACTTTTTCTCTTTTAGATTATAAATCTGAAGCAATCTTTTTGCTTTTTGTAACAATGTTCCCATCATATCTTTGAAATCTACCACTTTATCCTTGTTTTTATTATGGTCCTCCTTTGCTTTTTCATATTTTTCATATTTTTCATTTGTTTCATATTTTTCATTTTTTTCAAATTTTTCTGATTTTTCTCTTTTTTCAGATTTTTCTTGTTTTTCATATATTTCATGGTTTTTTTCCTCCGCTCTACTACTTAAGTTCTTTATTTTGACTGGACTTTGTATTTTCATTCCATTGACATTCTTTATTGGATTGTTGAATCTCTGAAATTTCGGGTTGTTTTTCATACTCATCAGCGCTTTTAAGTTAATCCCGAATTTCTCCAAAGTTTTTCCCTCTTTTTTTCCAAAGTTTTCGCAACCCAAAAGAGGCAAAGAAGCCTTATGATCGAGTATTCCTAATAACTTATTATTCGGGTCGTTTCTTGCTGTAAATGGCATATTGATCATATCTTTTTCTTGAATCAAATCATATTCAGAGGTATAGGTTCTTTTATGTTCTTGATTGAAGGAGCGTTTTTGAGGTATATTTAGTATTTTTGTTTTATTTTTTTGGTTTTGATTGGGGATAAAGTTATTAATTTGAATGATGGAAGGGGTTGAGCCGAATATTAAAATGCTCGAGCCGTTGTTATTTGAATAGGATATTGAATTGCTTTTTTGTGGTTTTAGGTCTGGATTGGATTGATGATGTTGAGGAGAGTTTTTGATGGGGGAGTTGGGTTTTAAAGGGGTTCTGAGTAGATTGGAGAGTTTGGCTTTGTTGGGGAAGGTCAGTGTTTTTTTAGGTAAAGTTTTGATAATGGAGGAGGTTGAAGGGGGTCTTTTGAGCATTTTGGAAGCAAATGATTGTAATTTATAAAAACAACAGACTAATAAAATGTTCTTGATTCTTTTGCTTTTTATTTTTAAACGATTGTTAATTAAAAAAGTAGTTAGAGGAAGATTAGTATGAGCGAGGAATAAGTTTGATATTATGAAAAATATGAAGAAAACAATTCATTTTTTTATTCAAACGATTCCAATTCATCAAAAGTTTGTTTATAATCTTTGCTTTCATTCTTGTTCTCCAGATACGCATCCTCTATCGTTATTAAATTCTGGTAATATTTATCCAACTTGTTGGTTTTATTTTTGAAATGATAATTGAAGGCCTCAAGATTTCTATTCGGGGTCAAATGGTTATAAAACAGTCCAAATCCGAGCAATTCAGAGGATTTTATCTTCTGTTTGGAATTCAACTTTGTCCCCAACACCATCTCCTTATTCTTTAAATGCCTGATGATTTGGTTTCTTAACTTAATCTTCTCAGCTATTGGAATTTTCATTTGCATGGGGTCCAAATCAATCTTCACCATGGGCTTTCTATTTCTCTGTGAATTTGTATTGATCAAATTCAATTGACTCAAAGAAAACACCATATCATTTGCCCCTCCCTTTGGTCTTTTGTTGATTCCAACCACATCTGTCCTTCCTAATAAAATGTCTTGTTGAGTATAGCCTCTTGGATATCTAGGAGATGGAATCTCATAGGATAAATCCTTCTCGTAGAAGAGGTTTTCCATTAATGCTTCAATATTTAAATTCGTCCCGAATTTAACTTTAGGCATATTTTCTTCTAGAATATTTTTTTCGGTTCTTTCAGCTCGCGCATTTCTGTCCGTTGAAGGCAACTCATTAATTGAATCTGCTTGATTGGTGTTTTCAAGAAATGAAATGCCTAATTTCCCCAAAAGCATTGTTGATACACTATCGCATTTCAAACAGTTGATAGATTCATGGAATTTTTTCAAGGCATTTGCTGAAGAATATTTTGATGGGGAAATTTCACTTTCTAATCTATATTCCAATGAACGATCATGGTAATATCTTGCCTTTCTGATCTCACCGAAATGGAAGTAAATCATTCCGATTCTGTCATAAATTTTGGATTCAGTCTCTTCGTCTTTAGTTATCCAAACATATTCCAATGCCTTTTTGTAAAGAAATAATGCCTGGTTGTTTTTTTTCAGGATCTTGCAACAATTAGCAAGCGCAAGGATCGAATGGAGCTTCATCTTATAGTTTTGAGTCAAATCACATAAGATCTTCATATGTAAATAGGTGTAGAGTGCCCCTTCCAAGTTCCCATCGCAAAGGTGAAGATCTCCGATTAAAAATATCGTATCGGTGAGAAGTTTGAGAGAATTCAACTTTGCTGCAACCCAGAGGTTCTCCAATAATTGATCTAATATCCTGCGGGAGTTACGCACTCGAGCCCAATGCATGACCATATCTCTTTTCTTGAGCAGAAGTGAGAGATCCGCAGATTTTTCGGCTTTTTTTAAGAAATCGTTTTCTATCTCTTGTGATTTCAAGGAATTGTAGGAATTTCTCCCATTTTTCGGAGAAAGTTTCAACTTAAAATTTTTGATGCCTGCGTATTTTATCAATCTTTTTAGAGGAGAATTGTAAACATGATGACTGACTTGGTGAACAATCTTTTTTTCAAGCAAATTATCATATTGTTTCTCCATTTGATGAGAATCTGGAAGGGTTTTTTCAATAATGTTATCAAGAATGTTGGTTTTAAAGGATTGCGAATTATTGATGAATTTTGGAAAACTAACACTTTTGGAAGTTTTATGACTTACAATGGAATTAACAATGGGAATTCTGGAGAGGTTGTTGACTTCTATATTTAATGAAGGTAAAACCAAATTGGTTCTTTTGCTATGATTTTTCATGGAAAACTGACAATTAGGATGTATTATTGATAATTAAAAAAAAAAAAAAATAAAACAAGGATTGAATTAAAAAAATGACTTTGATTAATTTTTTTTTTTTATTATGTCTTTTTTTACCTTTCTTAATTTATTTTGAAAAATATATTTATTTTCTTTAATTAAAAATCCTGATGAGAATGAAAATAATTTAAAACAAAAAATTTAAAAAAATCGAAAAAAATGAATCAAAGATTGCAAAATAATAAAAAAAAATAAAATCGATTCTTCATAATTTAAAATAAAAAAACTGAACTTTTTCTAATATTTAAGTTTCGAAAATAGAAACTTCTTAATAAATTCCAATAAAAAAATTCAATGAATATTTGGTTTTTTTTATTTCTTCTTTTTTTCACATTATTTTCCATATTATCTGTTGCAGGCTCACTTTCTCACACCTCGCCTAAAAGGCAAATTTTCAAGCCGAAATCGATAACATCCTATAATGAATATCTGAAAAACCACACTTATTCCCTCGTTTTATTTAGCATGCCAAATTGTGCTCTTTCCAAATATGCTCGAAAAACCATAAAAATAGCTTTCAAGGCATTTAAAACAAAACCAAAAGAGCCCTTCTTTGATAACCTAGGCCTATCTATAGTAAATCTTAAAAGGGTGCCATCTCTTGCTAAAACTCTCAACATTTCGTCTACCCCCCAATTAATGATTTTTCGTGAAACCTTCCCCTTTAAAAATTTCTTGGGGTCCTATTATGAAAATAGCGATAAAATATTGAACTGGTTTCTTCAGGAGATCACACGAGACATCCCAAAAATTTCAGATCTGAACTTATTTCTGGAAACCAAGCCGAAAAGTGCTGTTTTGCTCTGTGATTCAGAGGATTTACGCAGACATTCCATCTTGCAACTTCTATTGAAAGTTAAGGAAATTTATGAAGATGTCCAATATGCCTATTTCTTGATGGACTCAATGACTTTGAAAGGGAACTTTTTAAATATTTTTCAATGTTTTGATGCTGAAATTCATTTGAAAAACCAAGGTTTCAAAGAATCAATACAAATAACTTCAGATGAGAGCGTTAGGGATGTTAAGGGTCTTGTTGAAAAATTCGATAATTTCTTTCTTCTGAAAGAAAAGTATTGGTTTTTCCAAGAATCTATATTGAGGAAGGTTTTAAGCAAAAGGGGATGGGTTATGATGTATTGGAGCTATTTCGAACAAAAGGATTCTAATTTAATCGAGTCTCTCTTGAAATTTTCTAATGATAATAATGAAAATCCCAAACTTTTTCTAGCAAAGATTGATATTCAGGATACTCAGATAAGGAAATGGTTGCGTTTTTTAGGATTTGATATTGAAAAGCCCAGTAATATTAAGGAAACCCTTATTTTCCTCAGACAGGATCACATCGAAGATAACATTTTGAAATATATATATGATAAGGAAGAAATATCATTGAAAAATCTTGAAAATTACTTTGAGGAAATTCGCCAAGGAAAAAAACAACCCCATTTCCGAAATTTTCAAAAAACTCCTGTGAAAATCGCTCAAAACTTAATCAGAATGGATTCTGTGAGTTATAGGAAATTCATTGAGAAAAATGAAGATAATTCAAAAGATTTTCTCATTGCATTTTGTCCGGAGAGGGATAAAAGATGCGGGAAATTCCTGGATTTCTATAAAGAATTTGCTGAGGGTTTGTTTCATTTGAATGATTTGATGTTTGGGGTTTTTGACCCTGAAACGAATGATTTCCAAGGGAAAGAAGTGAGAGTTTTCCCAACAATAAGGCTGTTTCCAGCTAAAAATAGGAAAAATGTTGAGGAATTTAGGGGAAAAGAAATCAATCAGGCGAGCCTGGATGAATTTTTAAAGAAACATTTGACGATTCTTCAGACGACTAAAATCAGAGGTAATTCAAAAAATAAATGATTTATTTGAATTTGGATTTTGGATTGCTATTTTTTTTGTTTTTTTACTTTTAATTAATAAAAATTTGGTTTCATTATTAATAATCCACCATAAATGACCTTGTAACAATTTTAGATGATTCTGGCTCAAACATCCTTTTTGGAATCACCTTCATCTCTATGAAATTCTTTTTTGTTTCTTCATTATAATGGATTAGGCCTAACAAACTAACAAAGGAGTATCTTAGGCCAATTCCCAAGAATACCCTCATTTATCCCATTTAATATATATTTAAAGTAAAAACCAATCATAATTTATTATGACTTTTTTCTTAAACATAATGAAAAATAATTTTAGATTTTTTTCTTTCTATTTATTACAATCAAATTAAATTACTATCTAAAATTTTCTTTTAATGGAATTTGTAAATTAAAATTGATATTTGATTTTGTGTATAAAATTAGAAAATTTAGGCAATGCATCCCAGATAAAATCACCATTAGATTTTTGAATTTTTTTAAGTATTTGTTTAGCTTTTTTATTATCTCCAAGTTCGCGATAAATATAGCTCATTTGTTCATAACAGCTATCTTTGAGGTGAGAAGACTCAACATTAACATCACAAAAGTCAACTGCTTGTTGAAGGATTTTAAGAGCTTTTTGAAAAAATCCTTTCTTGTAATAAAGCAGGCCCAATGTGATTTTCATAAAAATTGAATTGATATTTGTTTTTCCATTAATCTTCTGAGAGATGTTCAAGCCTCTCTTTATTAATTTCTCAGCTTTTTCAATCTTGTTCATCATCAAATAAAACCAACCATAGAACACCAAAAATTTAGCATATTTTGTTTTGTTTTCTTGAAGTTTGAATAAAATGTTCATGGTATTATAATGCAATTTAATTGCTTCAGCATTCTTCCCCATGAATGCATTTAAATAAGATAAAAATCCATTACAAAATAATATGAAATATATTATGTTTGGTTTTTCAGAAATTATGTGAAGGAATACATTCCTCGACTTCTGAAACAATTTTTTCACTTTCAGAGGCTCATTTAAATGGAATCTTGCAAAGTCATAGTAAATCTCACCGAAATGAAAGGAATCTTCTGAACAATCAGGAAGATTCTTAAGTTCAAAAAGAGCTCCTTTTTGCTCCAATATTTCTTTTTTATTATTTAAAACATTATATGATGGACCTATTAATTTCGAAAATTCCAAACTTTTTTGAGTTTTATTCTTCCCAAATTCCTCCTTGACTTCAGCAAGAAAAATTATTGATATATAATGAGATTTTCCAAAGAGATTTATCCATATGTTCATAGCTTTTTTTAAATGTTTCCGGGATAGATTGTGGTTTTTTTTCTTATAAACATAATATAGCACAAAATGGCCAAAACTTACATTCTGATCATTTTCTTGTTCCTTCATTGTCAAAATTACACTTTGTTTCAGTTGATTAAGTTTGGTGGAGGCCCCATCATTGGCAGGAATCAATTTTTCCTTTGAAACATTAGTCTTCATTTTATTGACCAGCTCAATAAATGCAGACATTTTATAAAAAACGTCATCCAATACTTCACATTTTCCTTTTTCTGTTGTTTTATATTTCAAAATGAACTTTTGGTAAGATTGCTTGATTTTTTCGAATCTTTGATTTGCTTTTGAAAACTTGGTTTGGAAGAGAATCATCATAAAAAAGAAACAACTAATTTGAATTTTCTCATATTTAAGCCTAATTTTAGTTTCTTCTGAAATATCTTCTCCTGATCGTTTTATTTTTTTTAGGAGTTCAAAACTTTTCTTTAAATTAGTTTTTGCAAGATTTATGGTTCCGATATTCAAAAATAGTTTGCTAGATATTTTTATACTTGCAAAATATAACTTCCAAAGTTTATCGACATTTTTTTCTTTTTTTTCTTCAAAAATATTCATGTATTTGTTCAAAAATTTGAACTCTTCTTTCGGGAAAATAGAAAGTTCAGCAAATTGATTGCCATTCAGCACTCGATCCAATTCTTTAAAATCAAATCTCTCCTTTGCCTCTTCATTAAGCATTTTCTCTAAAATTGGTAAAAAACTATGATATTCCTTTTCGAAAGCATTTTTATCGGAAATCATCCCCATATCCACTTCTTTTTTCCCCCATCTATAATTGATCATTTTTAAAACCAATATCCCTAATGAATAAACATCGGCTTTATAAGGGTTATAAACTCCGGTATCGTTTTCTCCCAACCTGATCTTTAGGACTTCTGGAGCTGCATAATCTTTAGTGAATCCCTTGATAGTTTGGGTTTCAAGATAACTGCAATCACCACTCAAGAGAAATCCGATTCCGAAATCTGCAATTTTATAAGAAAATTGTTGATCGGATTCTTGAACCAATATAATGTTTTCAGGCTTTACATCCCGATTGACAATCCCATTTTCTTGCAAAATTGCAAAGCCTCGGACTAATTTTCTTAAAACATAAATCAATTCTTGCATTTTATATACTTTCCCGGATTTCAAGATCTTATCAAATGAAACCATACCGTTTTGCATAATCATTATCAATGAATCCGAACATTTTTCTTTATATAAACCATGATATGCAAGGAAAAATTCAGAAATTTTTGGATTTTTTTGTCTACATTCTTCTATTGTGGAAAGCAAAATGTCTTCAAATTTAATGTGAGATTCAAATTCTTCGTTTTTGAAATATTTCAAAGCCAAAAAATCACCTATTGTTCTACTGAAACCCTTTTTTACACGTCCAGACCCTCCATGACCCAATTTTTCGAACAAAAAAATATCAGAAGTATCACGATCAAAAACTTCCATTTGAGATACATCCTTATTTTTGGACATTTGGTTGAAATTTTTTCGGCAGAAGCATTGTGTTTCATTATTTTCGTGATCCAAATAATCATCTTTTGAATCTTTTGAGACATCGAGAGATCTTCCATCATGCAAAAAATATATTGATGACATTTTTTTAATAATTTTATTAAGCACGCTTAAATAAAAAGAATAAATAAATTTTGTTTTATTTTTCGGATTTTGAATTAAAAATTTATGTTTTTTAAAAAAATTAAATTTATCAAATTTAAAGGAAATTATTATTAAAAAATTGAGATAAATTCTCATTTATTTTCAATAATATTATTCAGATTTTTATTTCTTTTTTGAAATTCTTAAAAAATTTTTACTTCTCATTCTTTAATTCAATTGTTATAAATTCTTAAGTCCATGCATTAAGTCCACCAATCTCGCAATTAGTTTATTCTCCTCTCCTAGAACATCCCAATCACATTCCATTTTTTTTTCTTTTTTCTCAACAGCCTTCTCCTTTTTCTCCACTTTCTCTTCTTTCTTCCCTTCCCCCTTCTTCACCTTCTTGATCTCTGCCTTCAATTCCCCAATCAACTGATTCAAACTTTCAATCTCCTTCTTCAAATTAACAATAAGTGTTTCTCTATCCTTAATTTCCTTGTTTTCACCCCATAAAAGGTCCTCCTTCTCCTTCGAAATCTGAGTTTTCTCATTTTTCAGCTTTTCAACCTCCTCTTCAAGCTCCTTCTTATTATTCTCATAATGAACCTTCATTTTCTCCAGATCCCCTGAAACGGATTGTAAACTTTCAGCTTTTTTCAATGATTTTTTCGAATTTTCCAATGCGGCTTTCAATCCTTCCAATTCCTTATTGAGTTTCACAATGTTTTCTTTCTCATTCTTCAAATCCTTCTTCAATTTCTCCATTTCGTGAGTATTCGCAGCTTTCATTTTCTCTATTTCCTGATTAGTCTCAGTCTTCACATCCTCAATTTCCTTACTATGAGAGCTTTTCAACTTATGACTTTCTTGTTCCAAATGGCTTTTGCTTTGTTTTTCTAAAGATTCTTTACTTTTCTTCTCTTTTTCCACTTCATCTTTGGCTTTTTTGGTCTCATCTTTGGCTTTTTTCGCCTCTTCTTCCACAATTTCTAGTTTTTTTATAGTTTCTTTCAGTTTCACTTCCAATTCCTTCACTTTCTCTTCATAAGTACTCTTATTCTTGCCTATAGTATCTTGTAAATCCCTGTTATTTTTCACAGAAACGTTCAATTTATTCAATGTTTCACCCAAATTCTTCTCTATTTCCTTAGAACTTGCCTTAATCTTTGCAATTTCTCCTTCTAAGGTCTTCTTTTCCACTTCAAGACCCTTACGATCGTTTTCTCCTCGGCCCAATTTCTCTGTCATTTCCTTCAAAACCTCTTCTTGACTACCATGGAACTCAACTCGACCCTCTAATTCCTTCCTATGAGTCTCAGAAATGGTCAATTTCTTCTCTAAATCATCAGCTTTCTTCTTATTATCTTCATTTTGAAGCTCGACTTCCTTATGGTTTTTCTCCAGATTCTCTATTCTTTCTCTACTTCTATGAATTTCCTCGGTTTTTCTCTGGATTTCTAACTCCAATTCCTGTATTTTCTCTGTCAAATTCACCTTCACACTATCAAATTCCTTAGATAATGTCAACTTCTGACCCTCTAAAACCAGGATTTTACCCTCGAAAGCTCCTATTTCATTGTGTAATTTCGAAACCTTCTCTTCATTTTCTCTTTTTTGACTATCAAGCGCTACTTCAGCCTCTTTAAATTTCAAGAAATAAGCATTTTTCTCTTGAATTTCCTTATTCAAACTCTTGCTCATCTCCTTCAAATCCACTTCATGTTTCTCAGAGGCCTCATGAAGCTTTTCCTTGTTATTTTTCTCATTTTCCTCAGATTTTCTGAGACTTTCCTCTAAATCCTTCACCTTCGTGATAAGTTTCTCGATCTCTTCTTTTCTTCCCTTCTCATTCTCCTTCATTTTCTCATATTCCACCATCTTCACATCTAATTGTTGATTGGCCTTCTCCAATTGAATCTCTAGACTTTCAGTCCTATTTCTTTTCGTAGGTGAATCTAAAACTCTTTTAACATTCATCATTTCCTCATGTTTCAAACCCAATTCCCTCTCTTTTTCTTGAACTGTCTGGTTCAAATCCTCTATAACTCGAGTTTTTTCCCTTAATTCCTCTTCTAACACCTCGAGCCTCTTTTTCTTCTCGAGATAATCCTCCTTCAAACCCTCGAGATCTCTATTATGTTTCTGAGTCAAATTCAACATCTCCTCATCACGATCATGAAGCTTCTTCTCCAAATCCATTTGTATCTGTTTCAAATCAGTATTTTCTCTAGTCAAACTCTCAATCTGCCCTGTTACCTCATTCTCTTTATGCAAAGTCCCTCCGATCTTAGCTTCAAATTCCTCCACTTTCTCCTTAAATTCATTAGCTGCCTTGTTATTCCTTTCGTTAGCCTCAGTGAGCTCCTGATGAAGCTTCTCGATATCCCTGCTTTTCTCATCTAATAATCTCACATATTGCGCAGCGGATTGTAATTGATCCGTGGAATGCAAACTCACGATATTTTCGAATTTATCGACTAATAAACGAACCTCAGTTTCTTTATCTTTGAGTTTCAGCTCCAATCCCTGAGTCATGGCCTCCAAATTGCGTATTTTTTCATCCTTGGAATTCTCTATCACTTCGAAATCCTTAGGATCTTTGGTTCCGGAAGGACCTAAATAAGGAATTGGCTGCTTCTGATAGGTGAGACCCTCACTTTCAAGGTCGAAGTTGAAATCATCAGAATGTTGATCATGTTCATGATGCGAAGGGTCCTTTTGGGGACTGGTTTCCTTATGGGGACTGGGTTCCTTATGGGGACTAGATTGGAGAGGCACCTGTTGATGGGCCGGAAGGAAAGGGTTGAACTTTTTGAAAGGAGTGTCCATTTTTTCGGAAAGATTTTTAGATTTTATAGATAATACAGCGTTTTTTTTCAAAAATTAAATCTTTTCATTCTTTATTCTTTTGAAAGTTCATCCACGCGTTTTTCCTGATAAACCTCGAAAATCTTCTCAATGGTCTCATTATTTAATTCTCCCAATCTCACCGTAAAATTCTCTTCATGTTTCTCATGGATAGTAAACGGCATGTGTTCATTAATCACACCCACCACTTGAAAGAGCTTCTCTTGATCAGATCCTTTGAAAAAACCAACCAATTTCCCTTTATCTTCCTCTGACACTCGGGGCACAGATTCCTCATAATAGAGAGCTTTAAAGGGGCCGCCTTTATGGATTTTCTTAGCGATGTTACCTGAAACACCCACAGCTCCACTTTTCTTCAAAATTGAATATTTTTTCAAGATTCGCTTAGCCACTTTTTCCATTTTCAAGGCCGAACGGTAGATTTGAGAGCCATCTACATTGTATTTTTTGCAATTTTCCCATATTAATTGAACATCATCGATAAAATCCTGGTTTTTTCGGTATTTGTTCGACTTGAGCTTTTTCTTTATGGTCGATAGGTCCATTGGCGTTTTTATCATCATCGGGTAATCGAAAAGACCGAGCGTTTTATGATCAACTGGCTCACGAAAAGGCGCTGATTCCTCGTTTTCCCATAATTCGGAAACGACTTTTTTATAAATAGTGTTGAGATCCTTTTTCATTGAAGAAATCATAGAAAAAGGAATAAAAATTAAAAAAAATAAAAGAAAAAGTTTTGGATTTGGTTTTTTTTTATTTGAAATAAAATTCAAAACTATTAATTCTGATAAGTTTCGATAAGTCTTCGATAAATTTCGGATAAGAAGCCAACAATCATCCGTATTTTATAATTTATTTTCTGAACTACTTTAAAAAACTCAAAATTGTCAAATGGAAATCGAAAAGAAACATCCAACTCTCGGAAGCTACATCCTCCAGAAGACCCTTGGAGCTGGTTACAATTCCAAGTAAAAGATTATATTTTTTTTACATAGAACCTTTTTTTTTTCTCTAAAAATGAACATTTTGCAACAATTTTTGCTTCCGATAAAAAAATCGTCTTATTTTCCGTTAAAAAATGAATTTTTCTTTCATTTTCCCCCCTTATATACCCTTATATTTTTCAAATCTTCATTTTTTTCTCTTTTCAAACCAATAATTTCATATTTAAAAAAAGAGTGAAATTGGGCTACAGCACAAAAGACGGTAAGCATTATGCCGTGAAGGTGATCAAGCGCCAAAACGTCGTGGCCAACGAAAAAGCCATCAAAAACGAGGTGAACATCATGAAATCATTGAAGCATCCGAACCTCGTGAACATGATAGAATTTATGGAGAAGGAAGAATATTTCAAGACCAATGGGTCCTCCTATCATGTGATGTCAGTGGTATTGGAGCTCGCAACTGGTGGTGAGCTTTTCGAATATGTTGCCAATACGGGCCGTTTCAATGAATCAGTGTCCAGAACCTATTTCCATCAAATGTTGGATGCCTTAGAGTATTTGCATAAGAACCATATTGCTCATAGAGACATGAAGCCTGAGAACCTGTTGTTTGATGCTGATTTTAACTTGAAAATAGCAGATTTTGGGTTCTCAACCTTTTTGAATCGAGAATTGAAGACTGTTCTCGGAACTGAGAGGTTTTTTTAATTTTCTCTATAATTCTTCTTTAAAATTCATTAATTTTTTAATCAATAGTTATATGGCTCCAGAAATTAATGCCAGACAGGCATATTCCGGCCCTGTGGTTGATTTATTCGCAGCAGGGATTATCTTATTTATCATGTTCTCAGGCACTCCACCTTTCTCCAAAGCGGATCCAAAGGACCCATACTACCGTTTATTCTGCACCAACAAATTAGACACCTTTTGGAATGCTCATCAGAAACATAAGAGCCAAAAGAACTTCTTCCCAGAGGATTTCCAGAATCTCATCAATCAGATGTTGGCCTATGATCCAACGAAGAGATTGACCATGGAACAAATCAAGGCTCATCCTTGGTATAATGGGGATATCCTTCCAATGGACGCGATTAAGATAGAGTTCAATAAAAGGAGAGATGTTGTTGACAAGGAGTTGGAAACTGCCAGAATCAAGAAAGCGTTGGAGAAGGAGAAACAGAAACAGAACCAAAAGCCTCAGAATTTAGCTTATACTGGAGTCAGAGGATTTAGATCGATTGGAGTCGAAAGTGAATTCGCTGCAGTAGATGAGGCATTTAAGGAGGAGTTGAAGTTGAAGAGATCTTTGAAGAAGGATGAAGCACCAAAACCACAAGATTTCGTGAGTGTTTGTGATGCCGAGTATTTGTTCAAATCAGTGTTGAAGAATCTGTTGATTTTGAAGGAAAATAAGGAAATTGTGGACATCAAGCTCAGCAAAGACAATTACAAGGTAATAAAACTCGTCTGATGGTTTATTATATTTTTTCTTTAGATTAATGCCGTGTATAGGACTGATGATGATAACGTGGAAATTGTTATTAAGTTGGGATCGGTGGATGATGATACCAATGTTATTGGTTTCACGAAGAGAAATGTAAGATTTTAAGAATATTATGAAGAAAATTGAATGGCTCTTTTTAATTTTAGGGGGATGTCTTCAAATTCTATGAACTTGTTAACAAGTTGAAGGTGGAATTAGAAAAGGAAGCGAAGAAGGAGAGCGAAAAGAAGGAGGAAGAGGAAAAAAGCCAAGAAAAATAAGGTTTTTTTATCTGGAGATGAAGTCTCATCAAATTTAAAATAAATAATTAAAAATTTTTAATTTATTCCTGAATGAAGAATTTCAAAAAATTCAAGAAATAAATATAAAAACAATTGTTCTAATAATTAGTTCTCATTTTATTAGTTTTAAAAATTTCGCAAAAAA
>Ga0302186_10001561_pt1 | contig 18757 bp, 10 predicted proteins | sample II_Bog_E1_2_FD_198782 | JGI IMG/M metagenome (GOLD analysis project Ga0302186, IMG submission 198782) | Peat permafrost microbial communities from Stordalen Mire near Abisko, Sweden - II_Bog_E1_1 | ecosystem: Environmental > Terrestrial > Soil > Wetlands > Peat | place: Sweden: Abisko...
CTTCTATTCTCCAACTCCTCTAGATGATTTGTGCAACATAATATAGTATAACAACCCTTTCGCCCAAAATTTACTCGACGATGATCTCCATTATAACATGAAAAATCAGCATTATCCAACAACACACTGGGAGGATCAAGGCATCTCGTATCCATCACTGGCAACCTAATTATTTTAATATCCTCAACCACTGTCTGAATCGCATGAAACGATCTCCTAACCTTGGCATAATGATCATTTATAATATCATTCAATTCTCTAAAAGGGTGCTCCAATCTCGTGATAAAATCTCGCGAAAATTTACTGACGTGGGCATTCCACATATCACCTCTTGTGATTTCCTGACTGACAGAAGGAGCGGACACCGGGGCGAACACGAATGGCATATGATCCTCCTCTGTATCTGGTTTCTCCTTGGCCTCCATTTCCTCTTTCTTCTTCTTGACCAAGAACTCCACCTCACTCTTCCGCAAATCCTTCCAAGCCTTGAGTATAGCGTTATTCTCCTTCCTCATCGCTCTTGACATCAATTCCTCATCCCTCTCATCCGCCTTTTCTATCTTTATGGCATTCTCGTTCTCCTCTCTCTGCTTATGCAATTTGGCCATCTCTATATACCTAGTTTCAATCACCTTCATATCCTCATACTTCTTCTTAGTCTCCTCGAATAATCCCTGTCTCCTCTCCAAATGAATATTCCTCTTTGCCAAATCTCTATTAACCTTTACAAATCGCGCATTCTCATTAAATATCATCCTTGAATTCAAACAGACCTTATACATATAATCATCCATTTCATCCAATATCATCAGGAGGGAAGAACATGTATGCAATCCATTCAAAAAATCTTTTACCATAGGCACACCAATTTTCGTCGCCGTATACAGAGATTCATTCTGCAACTCTATATCTGTACACAACTCCATCACTTTTACAAATTCTTTTTCCAGATCGTCCACATATTTATTACCGAACTTCACTACCGGATACATACTGTCATTCTCCTTATTCAACGTTTTTAACATACCATACACCTCTCCCAATCTATCCAATAATTTCATTATCATCATGGTTGCACCTCTCAATGCTTTCAATGTCACTGTACTTTCTAAATCCATATCGAATAACAATTTGTTCAGCCATATTACATTATCCGAAGTAAGAGTTTTATCACCCGCCGTAGCATTATCCAACACCTCCACTGGTATCTCGAATACAAACCTACGTCTAATATCATCATCATCCGAGGAACTCGATTCAGACTCACTTGAAGGACACAAAATTTCAGTTCTCACTCTGAATTTTGTCCTGGTTTTCTTCTTCTTCTTCTCAGGGGATGGCTTGCGTGGTGTTGGTATCACGCGTGGACTTTTCTTCTTCTTTGGACTTTTCTTCTTTGGACTTTTCTTCTTTGGACTTTCCTCTGGAGGCTTCCATGGAGGTGTCACTGAGATTCTCCTTTGGGATCCTTTTTTATCACTTGACGATAGAGGAGGAGAATCCATGCCTTCAGGGGAAATATGCCGTGAGCCCGATTCCCTTTCTTTCACTCTCTTCTGCAAGTTATATTCACTTAAATCCTGTTCTGTCTCTTTGACGATATCCTGATAAACGTTGTACGCAACTACATCAAATTTGAATTCGTCCAACATCTCTTCATCTTCACCTTCCTCTTCCTCTGTCAATGGGTCACTGTATTCTTCCTTTTTCTTTCCTTTCTTCTTTAATTCTTCAAACTCTTCATCACGACTCTCCTCTATCACATCTCCTTTTGGGAACTGCGGAACTTCTCCCATACACAATTCATCTCTCCTATCAGACTTATCGCTCGCCTCCTTGTGGGCATGTGATTGTTTAGCTTTATAATATTTTTTCTCCCAATCTCGCCTATCGAACCGACCTTTTCTAAATTTTGTTATCTCGGCTGCAAGGTAATTACACTGGGCCATTCTCTGATGTTGTATAATATCATCATCGTTTTCATCATACGCACGGAGAAATGCTGTTTCACTCTTTACATTATCACTACTTTCAAATTCATCATCGCTTGACCCAAAGATATATAATTCATAATATGGGTCATCACTATCCTCTGGAACAGACTTTCTTTCCTCATTTTCTACCAAACCGACCGAAGATTTATCCTTGACCCGCACTTCCCTGTCCCTCCCATACTCATCTTCGAACACTCTCAACTTTACAACTCTTTTCACATACTGCATCACTATGTCCGCCATATCATTATCCATATTCAATTCTGTAAAATCAGGCAAATCCATTATCATTTCTCGAACAACATACATATCAATATTATAATCATCCTTCTCACTTGCTTTGAAATATGACTTATAAAGTGTCTCTAATCTTTCTCTTTTTGCCAGTATCCGTCTTTCATCATAACCCCATGGATAATCAGCATCTATTTTGCCTGATCTGAACTTTCTATCCTCATTAGCTGACGTTTTCATTCTATATATCATCCATCGATTAAACAAACTTCTTCTCCTAACACCTCTCTTATACTCTTGAAGTCGATTACCATTCCTAAATACTTTCTCGTCCTCAAATATCTCTTTCAATTCAATAGTACCACTCATATAATCATCAGTTACAACATTGATATCCCTCTCTACCTTACTTTTTCTCTTTGTCAATGTTGCCCTTTTATGTTTTTGTAGTTCCAATTTGATCTTCAATTGTCTGTGTTGCTGTACCAATTTATAACATGCACTATCCGGCACGTATAAAAACTGGTCTGTGTCTTGAACTTCACTCGCTATATTCGTTACAATTAAATTCTCCCATCGGTCTTCATCTAATTTATTTGCTATAGTCTCACTCAATTGTTTCATCATATCCTCAGTGTCATTTATCTCCCCATCTAATATATCTGGGTTATCTGAAAATTTTGCCAATTCTCTTTGTGTATCTCGCATTTCTTGTAGATTCTTTTCCTCTTCTTCATCTTCATCTTCATCTTCATCTTCCTCTTCATCTTCCTCGTCATCTTCCTCGTCGTCTTCCTCGCCAGTATAGGAAGCCTCATCATCACCACCAATATCTTCTTCTTCTTCTTCACCCTGGCTCATGAAAATTTATTATATTTTATGAAAACTTCTCTGCTTTTTTTGAAGATAATCCACCAACTCCTTCACCTCTTTTCTTCTTTCTTCCGTGTATTTAACTTTCAGTCCGTTCCAAAAATCCTCTACAGTACTCACCATCGGATAAGCAGTTTTCATTTTTGATGTCAATAAATTTTGTGGGAATCTACTCTCCGTGACCCTTGGAAATGCTGGATAAGCAGTCTGTGTCGATCCCGCGACATCATTCATACCATACCACAGAGGCACAAAATTAAGAAATGGATCATCCTTTCCAATCGCTTGTCTAGCTTTCTCCATCTTCTCCGTGTTTGCTAGTCGCGCCTCTTCAGATAAAGACGCATAAATATAGTCCATTCTATGACTCAATATTTTTGCACATTTCATGTTATATTTATCAAGACTTTCATCCTTATCGTTCCCTTGTTTTTGCATATATCTTCTCGCCATTCTCACATACTTGTCAAATTCTGCGTCTGGATCATATTGCACATCTTTGTAAATTGGCGTTCTTGTACTCCTAGGTTTCCCTTTTTCATCCAACTCCTCTGTTTGCAATGCACTAAGTATCAACGACATAGTTCCCTTCCGATTCTTTTCTGGTTCCCTCGTTGGGTCCTTTTTTGGGTCCTTTTTTGGGTCCTTTTTTGGGTTCTTTTTTGGTTTCACATCTGGATCACTTTCATCACTCGAACTAGGTTGGGGGTCTTCTGGTTCACTTTCATCACTTGAATCATATTTGGATTGCCCTGTGCCAGTACCACTCACTTTCTCGTATTTCGAATTACTCTGCAGCTTCTTTGCTGTTTCATATATATCGTCTTCAAACGTCAACTTTCGGAATTCCGCAGTTTCTGGGTTATTCAATGTTGCCCCAACTCTTTTTAACGCCTCTTGTATAATATTTGACAAAGCCTTGTTCTCATCCACATTGTCCCCAAGTTGAATTACATGATCCAACAAAACTACATCATTCACATCATTCGAATAAAAATATGTTTCTTCTCTTGGACGTGTTACTGTGATAAATCCAGCCACATTAATATTATAGACTGAATCAGTCCATGGTGTTTTATCAATGAAAAATCTGCGTTCATATGTGCCATCTTTGTTATATGTCACGCCCAGAAAACTGTTATTAAATTTATCTTGAAGGTCAATGTTATGAAGAGCATCTTGCAACAGCAGGAAAGCATTTAATTTTTTATCCGCTTTTCCTGTCGCTACAATACGTTTACATTCCGCCACCCATTTTTTAAGTTCTGGGTATCCAGCTTTGCCTTTCTTTTTCTTGCATGACGCATACAATTTGTCCAAATCCGCATCCGAAAAACTCATCAAACTTTGTGAATTCTTGCTATCATCTCGTTCATCTGTCTAAATTTTTGTGCATCTGTTTTATCCTGTGCCCACTTCGTGTACAATTTATGCACATGCACACACACCTCTTTCAATAATTCTCTATGCGGAAACATTGCTGAGTTATCATCCTTCAAAGCACGTTCGACTACTCTCAAACCAACTTCATTCTGAAACATGTCATTAATAGCCTTCTTTTCTTCTTCTGTTATTTCACTTGTCCCTCCTTTCTCTCTCAAAGCTCTTAACATATCATTAAATATCTTCTTGTATTCCTCATTGCTTATTATGTCTTTCCCCAAAGTCTTCACATGTTCACTCATTTTCAACATCGCTGCAATGTCACTAATAAATCCACGTGTCAACTCATCGCCACTTTTTGCCGATTTAGATCTTCTAGCAATGACACACCGCAACACATACACCCATGGATTATATACATTTCCATAGTTTGCATCCAATTGACTAATCAATTCATTCGGTTGTTCATCGTCTATTTTATCCATCGCATACTTAATCACTTCCATAAATCTGTCATTCTTATACAACATCACACGTTTATGTTTATTTCCCGTGAATGATATCTCTGCACCAAAGTTACCCGGAAATTCAACTGTTTCATCAGCTGGTTTTGGGAAATCATCCGACTCCGTGCCAGTTGGTTTTATCTGTTTATCTTCCTTCTTCACCAATCCCTCTATAATGTCATGATAAGACTTTGCTATCTCCTTTATACCTTTATTGCGGAACCCACTAATCTTTTTTTTATCATCTGTCCAATTCTCATTGAATTGTTCTCTGGTGAGTTTATCAATGGTAATCAGAACGAGGAGGATTTTAAACTTTTCACATTGGTAATACATAACCCAACGCTTGTAATCATCATATCCCTCAATATCTCTCCCTGGGATATGTACACTCTTGACATCATCGATATATCTCATTCTATCAGTCTCCATTTGAGTTAAATTCTCCTGAATTTTACCGAGATCATCAAATAACATGCTGGATATCTCTCTTGTCAACATGTCTGCCATATAGTCTAGATTATCTTGTCCGGGGGTTGCAACGGAGCTCATTGCATCTTCTAAAAGAGGATAATAAGGAGCCAACGAACAAAATGTAGGAACGATATCCAATAGTTCATCTACATCCTTCTCCTTCAAATCACTCCTCTTTTTCAAGTTGAAAATGTATAAATGATTTCTAAATGGTTTAGTTTCACTGAGCGAAACTTCCTTGAAAAATTTTTTGATACTCTCCACATTGGATCCATCTATCTTAATTTTGTCTATTTGTCTATCTAATACCTTTTGTCTACCTCCACCATGTTCATCCATACTTTTCTTCAATTTTGGCCATTTATTAACATCAAATTGCAAAGGGACACCCTTTTCTTTATCATCGTCAAGTTTATCCATTACTTTCTTCACATATTCTTTAAAAAGACGTTCCATTGCCATAGTCCCCAACGATAAAAATTTATAACACAAGAGGGTAATGTTTATCTCCCTTTTTACAACATCCTTCTCATTTTTCAATATATTGACAAACGCATCAGATGTTTCCTTACCCTCAACAAATTGTCTGAAAATAGTACCATAATCGTCTATATTTCCCATCAAATGCTCTACTGATTGTCTTTCACGACCCTTGTAATACAAATTAGTTTGACTCACCGGGAAACTTGTGTGACGAGCCAACAAAGTCAAAGAGACATCGAAAGTCACAGGTTTGACTATCTCCATTCTTTTCCCCTTTACGTCGTCATCACCTACAACCTCTCTTGTACTATTCAAATATTTTTGCAGCATACCGCTGAATATTTCTTGATTATTTGAATATGTCCGATGCATACTATTCAAGGTCACAACAAAGTCCTTATTTTCACTGTACACCTTCTTTGTGGTTTTCCCGGATGAAGACATAGTCTCAAACATACTCATACTACGAAGAAAAGCATCACAAAACCCCGATTTTATTTGTGATTTGGATGCTGCTGCATTTCGTCCATCATATATATTAAATTTCAATGCAACCCACGATGAATTTTTCTTACTTTCTACAATTTCAGCTGCACCCACATAGTAGGCATAATATTTCTTCTGTTCAGTATAATATTTATCCAATGCAACATTCAAATCATCCTTCGCGTTAAAATTTTCAAGCATTTGCTTTAACATATCCTTTTGCGAAAAATTGAAATTGTTTTCAATACGGAAAAGACGCTTAATCAATTCACGTTTCAATAGTTCTCCATATTCATAGACAAAGAAACCCAAGAACCCTAACATATTAGACTTCTCTTTCACATTCGTGATACCATCGGCATATGTCACCAATCCATCGAATACATTATCATCACCAACAACTGTACTCGTGTCGAACCTGATTGAACTCATATAATAATTATTCAAACGAATATTCGTCTCTTGCATGGTTGTTACGTCAAATAATTCCATTTCCGATAAAAGTGTTTCATAACATCCCCACAAGGCATCAGCAAATGTTAATTCCAATTTCTCCACGAATTTAGCCATGATCTCCTTTATTTTGCCCACAAGAATGTGAGTTCTACACACTCTACCAATATATTCAAAACTGTCATAATATTTTTCACCATCAATCAATTGAATGAACCGACCAAAATGCAAACCATATGTGGTATATTTGTCATCTCGAATTATACTCTTCAACTGGGATATCAAATTGACAGGGGGTTTTACCACCATTACAGTATCAATATGAGCATCTTTGGACAATATAATCTCATTGGCACCATATGTCATTTCACCTTTAGGACACCTTTCAAACATCGCTATATCCATACCATTAACCTCTGGCAATTCACTAACATAACCCAATACACCCCCTTTGTAAACCTCTGACATTCTATATAGGCTATACAGTATATACTTACGACATTTAACCATCATCACATCGGAGGAGGAATAAACCTCACACAACCCATCATACTTTGTGAATACATCTTTCATTTCAATCGACATAACATTGTCTACTTCTTCAAGGGATCTATACAAAGGAAGACGAGGAACTTTTAGTTTGGCATTATTCAGTATATCACAAAGAAGAAAATGATACAAATTATTTGTATCACTCGTCATCAAAGTATTTATCATCGCCATTCGATCTTTGTGTATATTTTCAAACACATACTGAACGACATTAAAAAATGAATCATTCACAGCCACCGCCTTTGTTTTATTTATCAATTTCAATGTGTTCACCAAGTTTGTCAGGTATTCACCCCTAGGCTGATGCTTTACCGCTTTCAATAAGTTACCCATGATATTATCTTTTCCCGTACCACCTTTTACTGTCAAATTCAATTTGTCAATCATTCCAACGATGCGTGCGACCGGATCCTTAATAAATAACAATGTCGACGCCTCGAGGAATTGTACATACTTCATATCAGTGGTTAACCCAAATACTGTCAAAATATGATGAGATTGTACAAGGAATTCAACCATAAAATCATCCTTTGACTCTCTCTTAAATATAGAATCATCTTTCTCCACCATTGGACATCTCGCATAATAAACATACCGCTCCAGCTTACTCTCGTGGTCAAATTCGGGCGCGCGCGGGAGCTTCACACCTAATTCTTTGTAACATTTGCCCCATTCATTTTTGCTTTCCAAAGATTTCAATGCGTCTGCCGTAAACAACTCTTTGTATATTCCCGCATCTTGTCCTCCTACTCCAATTCTAGCCATGAGACTCGATACCCATGACTTTGATTCCATTGACGTTATTATAACCACCAAAGTCTTTTTTTTATCAATGCAATTCAAAAGCACAACGAGGACAAAATTTAAATATACTCTCGTTTTTTCCCAGGTCAATGCCGAATTAAAACCTTTCTCATTTTCATATTTGAACTGAACATAAAATTTAAGCATGGTGTACACAAATAAACGATGGTAATATATATTTGAGTCGTCATTCAATTCCACCATCTTATTGAAATTCATGTCCATTTTATCTTTTAACATATCTTTATGATAAAGATACAATACATCACACGATGACGCATTATAAATAAACATGTCCATATAATTATGATACACCCATAATACAGCAGACTCATCAAATCTTCTCCAATCTAAAGTGTACAACATGGCACATAAAATATCACCCAAATTTTGATATCGCATATCTTTTGTCATCATCTGGATATCATATATACAACTCAATACTTGACTTAATGTACCTGTTTTAACTATCCCTTTGACTGTTTCAACCATTTCAATGAGCTCATTGCAATTCATATCACCAAATGAAACATCATCATCAAAACAAGAGAGAATTTCAACCGAAAACTCGCTCATATCATACATTGTTAGATCATTTATAACTTTAATATATCCAGCTGGCTTAACCACCGGAACTCCAATATATGGTAGAGAGTACATATCCAGTTCTTCAAACATATCTCGTACTCTCTTGGCATCGTCTCCATTACCTTGTCCAAACTTTGACGTGTGCTGACATTGAAATGCACTATTTGAATTCATCGCATATGGTATATTGAATTCTTTGTACACATACTCTACTCTCTTCGTTTCCAACAACAACATACACATAAAAAACACATTAAGATCTTTTTGTTGTTTGGTGTTCAACATTCGTATGAAAATATCATTCACATCACTCATATTATCAAGTGTATTAACTCGAATAGGTTTATATTGTTCCACCAAATTACACAATACATTCAATGCATTATTATGAATAACTCCCCTAGCTGCAATTATATCTTCCTTTATAATATCTCTCATTTCACCCTTGACAACTCTTTGATAACATTTTATAACATACTCTCTAAATTCTTTTTTGCCTATACTTCCAAAATTAACGCTGGGGCGTGTTCCATAAACGGATGCCATATTATAGAAAATAGAACCTTCGGCAACAACACTCTTATTATAAACAACGGTACATTCCGCATGAGTAGATGGGATCATACACACTGGCAAATAATGTCTTGCATTCTTGTAATTACACATGTCATTCATGTTTATCATTGACTTATCATGCGGAACCAGAGTTTTCAAATCATCCCTGTATTTCTGCACATCCATTCCGAACACCTCTTGACAGATACTAATATATGAATCAACAACCAATCTATGCAAATAAAACAACACCATCGCCGACTTATCAACTAAATTTCTCTGTGTCGATATAAAATGATGTATTGGATCATTACTAGAGTCAACAACTCTTGTTGCTTCACCAATTGCAGCATTTCGCGCCTTAGTGAATGTCTCTCTTCTTTCATTCATTTTGTTTTTCAATATGGATGCCAATTGATAAAAACAATATACCCCTGTGTCCTCAAATGCATCAACCAGAGTTGAACATGACAATATATCACCACCAGATTTGACCTTAGATATTTCACTAGCCCATACCGTCGGATATTTCATATCTTCATTCACTGGGCTCAGATTGTTATCGAAATTGTAGAAATGCATAAACCATCTCCAAATATCATTTTCACCTCTTTTTATTGTTTTGCATGTAATCGTCATATTACTTCCCCTGATTTTTTTCAATGGCAATATTTTACCAACTCCTCTGAGTGCATCATAGAGATTACCGGGCATTTTAGCGAAATCAACAAGTGGCGGAATTGGAGTCTCACCCAGATCATATCTCATCTTCACTTCATATATATTTCTGAATACCATATAAAGAGTACAACCCCATACCCGAGCATCTCCATTTTGTATATTGTTTAACATAGGAATTAAGTGTCTCGTCATCAATTCTTCCACTGATAGAGGAACAACCCTCAATCTTCCAAGTGTTGCCAAAAGACCAACACTTGTTACATCGGTATACCATGTAGTATACCATTCAAAATCCAATGCGATGTATTCAGGTAAGGCTGGTTTCAATCCGGATTGGATGATTGGAAACACACGAGGATCAGGATTGAATGGTATGGGTCTTTGTATAGGACGGTGTTTCACCTTTTCCAGATCTCCACTAACCATACCCCAGGCTACAATATCCTCCTTACCTTCAAAATTGCCTGCATACGTTTCAGGGACGTCATCCATACCTGTCAGCATCCCAAATAAATAACACAATTGTTTGTCGCCATTAAACGGACCCCCCTTATAATAGTCCCCTCTCTCCATCAATTCGAAATATAATTCCTCAATTTCGTATTGTCTCATTTGATATATACTCGCATGATAATAATAATTTTCATCGACCACAACACTCTTATAATCTAAGTGGTTGAAATATTTTTTTATCAGCGCCAGAAATTTATTGTACTTATTTACAGCCGTATTCACGTCATTTCCCACATGAGTAAGTACACTTGATGATGGAGGGATATACCAAAAATATTCATGAGGGAGTGGTGGAGATGTCTTATGATTCATAAAAGACATGAATGCTTCTGCGTCCGTATACTTAACATTAAAAAAACGTATCTCTTTTATGCAATCTTTTTTCAGGGGATTTTCTGTACCATGCGCCAATAATAATTCATCCACATGGACACCATTGATCTCTTTATTTATTAACTTGTAATATGACGTATATATGTCTTCTACTTCATCTGCATCAATGTATTTCACCGCAAATTTCAGATTAACAGTTGATTTATCTCTGAGATACTCCATGATCCTCTTAACATTTGGATCCCAAAGAACAGGGAGGGGTGTAGGTTTATGGAATTCCCACGGAAGAGTACGCACTAACAGATGGTTCCATTCTTCTATAACATTTCCGCGTTCTTTGTCACCCAAAACCTCTGCTGGAAACAAAAACAACATTTTTTGGTACTCTGCCTCAACCTTGACATCAACTTTGAACTTCTCAACTCTTTTTATGACACTCTCGCCACGTCCAATCATCACATCGCATTCATCCATAAATGGGCGTATAAAATTATTTTCCATCACATCGCGAACTTTGAATGATGGGATACTTTCCCTAACAGCATATTCATATAGTCGAGTCTTCCATAAATCTATCAACTCACCTGAGGTCCTTGTTTTTTCCTCATCGTCCAAAACCACATGTCTACTTATAAAATGCTTGATTATTGTGTCCCTTTTGGATGCGATATACCCCTCATATAAGTTAACATACTTCCTAATCCCCATATTATTAATTACCTCATTTCGATTGAATGTGTCACTGATACCCATTTCTTCAAGTGACACCATTTGTTTCATATATAGAACATATGGATTCCGAATGTATTGCGCCACCGGAAGTATTCCACCATCATCTGGGTTCTTTTTGTATTGCCATTCTTCATAAACTTTGTCTTTAGCCTCTCTACTTTCTGCTGAGTCGTACTCTTTGTTATACTTTCTAAACTTAGTCTCTTGAGCGCCTTTCGTCTTTACGTCTGAATACACCTCAACCAAATCTCGCATTCTCTGTCTCCTCTTCATATCTAATTCCTTTTCCTTTTCCTCCTGTATAACATTTAACTGTGCATTGATATCACTAATCTCAGTTTCACAATTTTTAATACTTAAAATCGCTTGTGATTTCAATATACCAATTTGAGTGATGTTAAAATCATTTACCATTCTCTCTTTGTTTGGAATGTCCAATGCGGTGATCCGTCTTTTAAGGTCATTAATTATCCGACGAATTGGCTCAGCATCTTCAAGTAACGTTAACTCTATCATCATCTCTTCTATTTGTTTACCACATTTCACAAGATTAAGTTGATTTTGTCCAATAGATATATTCAGATTATCTACATTCAATTGTGACGCATTAATGATGGCTTGTATATTCGCCTGCTCATTCTCAATTGTTTCAGTCTTCAATCTAATCGATTCTCTTAATTCAGTTACTCGAGTAGTTGCCTCTGTCAGTTCCACTAACAATTTTTTTAACTCCTGTGCTTCACTCAACTCTGCCTCTTGGCCATCTTTATATTTAACCGCAGCATGCTCAGCCTTAATTCGTTTGGTTTCCGATTCAATCCGTTCTCTCGCATCTGAATCCTCTTTATCAAAAACACTGTTTTTACCATTAATCCATTCAGGAAGATTTATACTCATATACATCTCAACATTTTTCTTGTACATTTCTATGGTTTCATTAAAGGCCACACCACCATCCTGAACTTCACCTATAAACAATTTCCTGTGATTAAGCCAGTAGAGTTCTTCGGTGTCAATGTAATTTTTGGGACCAATGACCACCTCTGTTTCGATGCGATCGATTTCACTTTGAACAGTACCCAATAATGTGTTTTCCCCTGCGACTTTTGCCGTCGTATCATGAGATTCAAGCCATTCATTATGTGAGGTAGCAACACGCATAGACACATCATACATTTCACGATTAGATTGCCTCTTGTTTTCATTAGTTGTTAATACATCTGTATATTTATTTGTGGCCGCATCAATCTTTTGTTTCTCTTCTTCTGCATGGTTTGCATCTAACACCTCAATATCGCGAATTAATTTATTTATCCTTTCATCGACTGCTGTGACATCTAGGAGATCAGGGAATGTAGTCTGGATTCCAGTGATTCTCGTTTGCTTGTCTCTAATCGATTCTTCCAATATTCTCAATTGTTGATTGAGTGTCTCCTTTTCACTAAGAAGTGTTTGAAGCAGTGTACTTGATTTATTTTTGGCATCCTTCACTTGCGTATTCGCAACATTAAGTAAGCTATTAGCCTCAGTCAAATTGTGTTCAAGTTGTGTATATTCATTCCTCTTATCATTAATTGCAATTTCCATTTTTTCGACAGCCTCATTGGGGGGTTTTTTAGGCGTCTCTTTTGCTATCTCCTCTTCTATTTCAGTCTTATTCAGTAATGCAGTATTGAGATCGGTTGTCTTTCTCTCTAGATCTGTATTACACATGACTAATTTGGCTTCAGACTGCCTTTTAGTCTTCTCCACAATCGCTAACCGTTTCTCTAGTTCTCCTTCCTTGGACATAATTTGTGAAACACAAAAAATGTTTTTTACGTTCGAAATCCCCCGTGAAAATATACACAGAACTATTTCCACCGAAATTCGAAACCAATCACCCGACTTTGCACATCAATTATATAACAACAAGGCCTTCTACGAGTTCTTTGAAAACTATCTACTCATGATCATGCCTTTAGTTCCTGGTGGCGACAATGTGAACCTAACCTCGGCCATATCCAAAATTGAATCCATGATCCACCAAAAAATCACTCACATGGTTAATTTATTCAAACGGACACATGTGTTATCAGAGGGGGAATCTAACTGCCCTATTTGTTTATCTCCAAGCGATGAATTATTTTTACCATGTTGTCATGCGGCTATACATAAATCGTGCTATATTGAATATGTGACTAATGATTATAAAAATTGTCCTTTATGTAGACATACTTTATTAAATTAATGAAAATACACTACTTTAATTTGGTGACACACTCGGAATCACAGAGGGATTATCAGTCGGGGACAGAGTTGGTATAGAGGTCGGGAGGAGAGTTGGGATAGAGGTTTGGGTAACAGTTGGGAGGAGAGTTGGAATAGATGTCGGGATAGAGGTTGGGAGGAGAGTTGGAATAGATGTCGGGATAGAGGTTGGGAGGAGAGTTGGGATAGAGGTTTGGGTAACAGTTGGGAGGAGAGATGGCGTGGATGATGGATGGAGAGTTGGAGATAGAGTTGGAATAGATGTCGGGATAGAGGTTGGGAGGAGAGTTGGCGTGGATGATGGATGGAGAGTTGGGGATAGAGTTGGAATAGATGTCGGGATAGAGGTTGGGAGGAGAGTCGGGATAGAGGTTTGGGTAACAGTTGGGAGGAGAGATGGCGTGGATGATGGATGGAGAGTTGGAGATAGAGTTGGAACAGATGTCGGGGGGAGAGTTGGTACAGAGGATGGATGGAGAGTCGGGGATAGAGTTGGGATAGAGGTTGGATGGAGAGTAGGCAATGACGGCGACCGAGTTGGGCTTCTTGTCGGCACTTCGGTATTCAATGTGCAGCTCGTTGATTCTGGTGGCAATAGTCTCCTTATCAACCAAACCAAACTCGATGAATTAAAATAGGCGGCTATTGACACTGAAGTAGATATTCCACATTCTGTCATATTTAAATTAAAAGATGTCGATCCCAATTCAGAAGACTCTTCATATGGGGGGTTATAACAGTTTTGGTAGAAGTTATAACATCCGTCAGTTCCATTAGGAAAAGACCCATTACTCATAGACGAAATTGACTTCCACCCATAAATCGCAAGTGATGGCGAATAACTAGGCGACCACGAGGGCAAAACTGTTGGATGGGCGGTTGGAGTACTGGTAGCCGGGGATGAGGTTGGTGCACTGGTCAATGGAGACAAGGAGGGCGATTTTGTTGGGGTGTTAGTTGTTGGGGACAGTGAAGGTGATTTTGATGGGATACTGGTTGATGGAGAGAATGAAGGTGATTTTGTTGGGTTACTAATTGAGGGGGATTTAGACGGGATGCTAGTCAACGGAGAGGAGGTTGGTGTACTAGTTAATGGCGACAATGAGGGTGATTTTGATGGGATACTGGTTGATGGAGACAGTGATGGTGATTTTGATGGGATACTGGTTGATGGAGACAGTGATGGTGATTTTGATGGTTTACTTGATGATGGACTGATAGTTGGAGATTTAGTTGGTTTACTTGATGATGGGCTGATAGATGGGGATTTAGTTGGTTTAGCAGTAGAAGGACTCACAGTCGGGGATTTGGTTGGTTTACTTGATGATGGACTTATAGATGGGGATCTGGATGGTGATCTTGATGGTTTGCTCGAAGACGGGGATTTGGTCGGAGTACTGGTGGTTGGAGATTTAGTTGGTTTACTTGATGATGGACTGATAGACGGGGATTTGGTTGGTTTACTAGTTGACGGAGATGATGAAGGCGATCTTGATGGTTTGCTCGAAGACGGGGATTTGGTCGGAGTACTGGTGGTTGGAGTTTTGGTTGGTTTGCTAATTGAAGGGGATTTGGTTGGAGTAGAAGTAGACGGACTGATGGATGGTGATTTAGTTGGTTTGGTTGTCGTTGGGCCAAACGAGGGCGATCTACTTGGATTACTTGACGAAGGAGATTTGGTTGGAGTAGAAGTAGATGGGCTGGTGGATGGTGATTTGGTGGGTTTACTTGTCTTTGGTGATTTAGTTGGTTTATTTGAAGTTGGGCTATAAGTAGTGGGCTGAGTTGGACTATAAGTAGTGGGTTGAGTTGGCTGGAAAGTAGGGGTATAAGTACTCGGTGGTGTCGGCAATCTAGTTGGAATGAAAGAAAACGGCGAATATGTAGTCGGCACGGTTGGAGCATACGACTGAACTGGCTGACGAGTGGTTGGAGCAAAGGTGGGCGTGAGAGTTGATCCCGGGGCCCGAGTGGATGGAATGGTAGGAGTACTAGTGGGTGTCAGGGTAGTAAAGGAGCTGCCACATAGAGGAGTCTCTTGTCCTGAATTTGGTTGAGTGAAATAAAACACACAACACATTCTTGAACCTTGATAACAGTTTGCCGAGTTTGGATATGAAGGCAATGTTGTACACCCTGAATCCATATATAGTGTAACAATCCCTGATCCTTCACTACAAGTTTCATAATAATATAACATTGTTCCTTGAATCACAACACCCAGACAAGTAGAATATGCGTTATTATAACCTTGGGCATAAGGATTTGTCGAATACGTATTCGAGATGCAAGAGGTAAAATAATTTTCCAGGAACGGAGACCCATGTACATAAGCGAGGAACAACAAGAAGAGGGGAAACATTAAAGATTGTGAATTATTATTATATTAACCAGTTCCCATATTCCACCTTGAATTTAATCTCGTACTTTGACACATCAAATTTAATTCCCCTACTTCATATCCCACTACAGCTATCGAAGTTTCCAACATGGGATCAGGTTCTGGGAATGTAGCTATCCATTGCTGTGGATATTGTTCTACTACCGATATGATCTGGACTTCATTAACCCACAGCTCCAATAATTCGGAATCAACTCTTAGACAACAAGTGACCATTCCGCATAAATACAAGTTGGTTGGATGGTGAGTAGTTGGCGGGGTAGGGGATTTTGTTGGTCTTTGGGTAGTTGGAGGTGTCGGGGATCTTGTTGGTATTTGAGTTGGTATACTGGTGGTTGGGGTTTTGGTTGGGGTACTGGTGGTTGGAGTGGATGATGGTTTGCTGGTGGTTGGGTTCTTGGTTGGTTTACTGCTGGTTGGTGATTTAGTGGGCGATCTTGATGGGGATTTCGTTGGTACAGAGGTAGTTGGATTTAATGATGGTTTACTCGTGGTTGGGTTCTTGGTTGGTTTACTGGTAGTCGGGCCCCTGGTTGGTTTAGCGGTGGTTGGTGACTTGGTGGGTGATCTTGATGGGGATTTGGTTGGTTGACTGGTAGTTGGATTCAGGGTGGGTTTTGCAGTAGTTGGGTTTTTGGTTGGTTTAGTGGTGGTTGGTGACTTGGTGGGTGATCTTGATGGGGATTTGGTTGGTTGACTGGTAGTTGGATTCAGGGTGGGTTTTGCAGTAGTTGGGGTTTTGGTTGGTTTAGCGGTGGTTGGTGACTTGGTGGGTGATCTTGATGGGGATTTGGTTGGTTGGCTTGTGGTAGGATTCAGGGTGGGTTTTGCAGTAGTTGGATTCAGGGTGGGTTTGACAGTGGTTGGATTTTTGGTTGGTTTAGTGGTGGTTGGTGACTTAGTGGGAGATCTCGATGGCGATTTGGTTGGTAGACTTGTAGTTGGATTCATGGTGGGTTTATTGGTAGTCGGATTTAGGGTGGGTTTCACAGTGGTTGGGGATTTGGTTGGTTTAGTGGTGGTCGGTGATTTGGTGGGTGATCTAGTGGGAATCGAAGAGGTTGGATTTTGACTGGGTTTACTGGTGATGGGTGATTTTGACGGCGATTTACTTGGAACTGACGAGGTTGGTCCTTTGCTTGGTTTACTGCTGGATGGAGATTTAGTGGGTGATTTAGTCGGAGTGGAAGTGGTCGGGGTATGGGTGGGGCTAACAGTAGAAGGGGAGGTGGTTGGATTCAGGGTGGGTTTACTGCTGGATGGCGATTTAGTGGGTTTGCTGGTAGTCGGGCCTTTGGTTGGTTTACTGCTGGATGGCGATTTGGTCGGCGATTTAGTCGGAATGGAAGTGGTCGGGGTACGGGTAGGGCCAACAGTAGAAGGAGCGGTGGTTGGATTCGCTGTCGTTGGTCCTCTCGATGGCACTGAAGAGATTGGGGAAGTACTCGGGGTTTTTGTCGGCTCGCTGCTCGTAGGTGTTTTGGATGGTTGATTGGTTGGGGTGGAAGTGGTCGGGACATGGGATGGTAATCTGGTTGGAGCAATGGTTGGTCCTCTGGTAGGGTTGGAAATGGTGGGGGAGATGGTCGGAGTGGAAATAGTGGGGGAATTGGTAGGGGAATTGGTGGAAAAACAGATGGTTCCACTCTGAATGAATGAATTGAAACTACTAGCACGAAAATCCGGGACGGAGAAAATATACTGAGAGAATCCACTTAAAAACCCGGCTGGAAGAGATGACCCCACTTTGAGGGTGATCATGATGACATCCAGGTTTTCAATCAATTCAGAGGCGATCGATTCCAATTCCTCCATTTCCGTTCCTGTAGCAATCCCGGCGTTATTAGTTGGGACGGAATTAGTAACAAGGATGACATATCTCGCTGCTCCTGATCTATAAGAGTTGAACATATTGTTATAAACATATTCCAAAGCTCCTTGGGTATTCGTTGTTCCGCCATTCGCTGATACATTATTCACACTGCGGGACAACAAGGAGTTATTTATAGAGTATGGGTAATCCGTGATATTGATACTCTGATAAATGTTTGAATACTGTGGGAACATTATACTCGTCCCTGCGTATATAACATATCCCATCCTCAATGTATTCACTGATAATATAGGGGAATTCAGGATAAAAGAGGAGATGAATGAAGTCATATTATAGAAACCATAGGTTTGCATTGTCGCTGAACTTGCTTGAATAACCCAGATAATATCTGCTTTTGGCGGGATACAAGAAGTCATGATGGAGGATGAAGTGACAGCAGAGGTGACAGTGATAGTAGGGGAGGAGGATGGGAAATTTGTTGGTTTAATGGTTGGTGTCAGGGTTGTTGGGGGGATTGTTGGTTTAAGTGTTGGGGAATAAGTGGGTTTGGTTGGATTCTTTGTTGGTTTACTGGTAGCGGGTGATTTAGTGGGTTTACTGGTAGTGGGTGATTTGGTGGGTTTACTGG
>Ga0302186_10001562_pt1 | contig 18750 bp, 12 predicted proteins | sample II_Bog_E1_2_FD_198782 | JGI IMG/M metagenome (GOLD analysis project Ga0302186, IMG submission 198782) | Peat permafrost microbial communities from Stordalen Mire near Abisko, Sweden - II_Bog_E1_1 | ecosystem: Environmental > Terrestrial > Soil > Wetlands > Peat | place: Sweden: Abisko...
AGCGGGGTGATAAATCCAACCACTTCATCATCCAATATTTATCGGTATTCACTGGAGATAACTGATACTACAGGCACCTCTATCATAGCGAAAAGCTATTCAATAAACTGTAACTATGTGATGCCAACCTTCACTGTTAATCCTGTCACAGTTATTCTCAACTACTACCTTGCCAGTGGTACTCCTATTACTTCTCTCAGCTCTGTTTCCAATATCCAGTCCACCTCCATCTATATTTCGTCAAGTCCAAACATCTCTTCGGCAATTTACGCTCGAAACACTTATCTCTCCCCACTTACAAACTTACTCAGCAATCCATCGAACATAAACTTGTTGGCTGGCTCAAATCCTTTCCCCATTCGCCTCACCGCACTTACTAGCGGCGTAATCTTTCTATATTTTTAAAAAACAGGTGATGGGCAATATTATTCTAATCTTCCACCTCTCGTCCTCACTACCAGTAAAAACTATTTCACAGCTGTCTCCTTTATATAAACTGGCTTTAATCTACCCATCAATGTCATAAACTCACAGTACAATCTCATAGTAACACTACCACCGAGCTTGTATCCTATGAGTCAAGTAAGTTTTAAAGTGACTCTCTCAAATTCATCAGTTGGGATTTCTCTCGCCAGCAATCCAGCCATAATTTCTTTCTACCCAGGATCGATCGTCGCAACAGTGGTGCTCGTCATCAATGACGTGACTCAGTGGACCGTAGGCAAGACAAACAATCTGATTTTTACGCCTACATCAGGAACGACTGCCTTTGCCAACGGTACATCCATTCCATTGACTGCAGTAGCAGCTGCTAATATTCCTGTTATAACGTTTACGCTTCAAAATTCTACTTTGAACAGTATATCTTACAACGCAAAGTGCTCGTAATACGGCAAATTTATCTATCATCTTAGCAGACAATTTTCTTATAACTTGACAGCTTGTACTCTCAATCAAACTATTATCGAATATTGGCTTAATCAAAACTCTTTGAGTAGTCTAAGAGTCAACTAAGATTACTATCAATGTAACGACATCATAGGCGTTGTTAACGTTCAGGCCAACACTAACACTGCCTTCACAATCACAGGACTTTTATCTTCAACAGCCTATGCAATTGATGCCTTTTGCGAAACAGAAAGTGGTGTTCAAACCAGCCTTAGCACTATATCGCAGTCAACTTCGAGCAATGGTGGATCGGTTAGTACTATGGTCTTTTATTTTTCAAGCGTCCTTACAACTGCGCAGAAAATTAAATTAGTCTGTTCATTGGCTCTAACCTATCAAATAGACTATACTAAGGTATCAACATATGATGGTTACTATTGCTCAGAATTGCTAAATCGTAGATTATTGTATACTAATATGATCGTTCCTCGATTATTGACCGTTTCTTCAACCCCAATCTCAGTTTATTTTGGAATTAACACTGATACTACTAACGATAGCTCACGAGCTGTTATTATGGCCTCCGCCAACACTTCTACACTTGTCAGTAATTATAATTTTATTCAGCAATGATTAATACCAACGTAACCGGATTGCCTCTCCTACTCTCATGCAGCGTAAACTCTCTTGGTTATGTGGGATCTAACGATATTTCGGGATCTTTCACTTTAGGTACTGGTCCAAACTTTATGTATATTTATAACATTGCTTTGCAGAATAATGGATTAATTTATGTGATAGTCGGGGATAATACGTGGAGCAGAGCTCCAGTCATAAGCGAAATTAAGACAGGTTCTGGACCTAACGGACTTCCTCCTAAGTATTTTCAAGTCCTATCATACAAAGCCACAAATTCGAGTAGTGGCAACTTGGCTTGGACTACTATGCCTTCTAGTGGTATTTTCTCTGTTTATGTGGTGGCATCAGATGACAACCCCTTCGACAATGCTAATTTTGGGCCAATCTACTCCTATACAGTCACACCTGAGGTGCCTAGTTGGTAGAGATTTTGTTTGATGATCATCGTGATCTTGCTGCTGATGATATTGTGATGCCGTAATAAATTTCTTTTCTATTTTAATTTCAATTGAAGTTCAATACATACCAGTAACAATTTAACAATAATTATGATATTTTTGCAATATATAAAACTCGCTATATTTTATTTCACTTTGTCGTCAGACTTTCAATTTCTTCTTCTTCTACGAGCTAATACATCCACTAAAAATATAGTTTTATCAATCATTTGACGGTTCTGTGTCCTTTTGCTCTATGGAGGCTTCTTTCTAATCTGAAACGTGTATCAATTCAGATTTATTCAGTTCTTCTATTTTTTTAGTTTTACACCACTACCCTGAAATGTTCAATTTGATAATTTTGAAGAAGTAATCTGATTTGTTGGTTTTTAGCTCATGGATGCGTTTGCTTAAACGTTCAGTCTCGGCCTCTACGATGGCTTTTTGGCAAGGACGGGGGTACGTAGGCCTATGAGTGATGGGGGGCAGGAGATTCTCATTATTATGGAGAGTGGGCAGTTTGGGCTTCCTATTTTTAATTTCGCCTAATTTTCGGGCCAGTCTTTCTTTTTCCTGTTTCTGATAGTGGATGTAGAGGGCTGAATTTTCTCTCTATTTGTAATACATTGACTATTTCTTCCTAATAAGAATATAAATAACATCAAATCGATCATCTTCAAAAATATTGTTCCAAAAACAATGTCCTATTTTCAGCCTTATGCAAAATCAATTTTATTGATACATTCGTCATTTAGCTGCATTGAATTTTTAAAAAGCAGTGTTCATATTACATTTGTTGTTTGTCCATCATCTAATATCTAACCTTCGCCCTTTTTGGTCATATTTTCTATTATAATGATTTAACCCATCGCGGTTTCATTTTTTAGATCTGCAAGAGACGATGAAATGATAACTAATGAACTCTAATTTATTATAGTAACCTTATGCACCAGCAATACAAAAGAATTTTTAAATCCAACAATACTTTCACTGCTGAGCAACATCTACTCGCCATTTCGGAAGAATAACTACAGCCTACCTCCATCAGCTAGCCCTCTACTACACATTTTCTCATGGGATGGCTGCAATCTCCCATCAACACCAAGCAACCCTTTGCTTTTTAACATATAAATGCAAGATAACAGTTTAAATCACTATTAAAATAGTCTCAAGGCAGAAACTCTTTGAGGAATGACGCATAAAGGCAGGAAAACAAAACTCATTTAAAATGTAAATTAGATCATTATCTTAACACTGATTTCTCAGACCTTTTCAATTATTAACCTCCGACCTCAAAGGGTACTCCTTCTTCCAAATAAGATTTTGTTAGGGGTTAAAAAATGAAAGGATTTGTGAGGAAAACGCTCAATTCTAAATCATTATATTCTCATCTAAGCGAAAAGCATACTATGAGAGCCTCATCAACAGGCAAGTCGAGAACAATTGATATGGATCATTGTTAAAAGAAGTCTTTCCGCGTATCTATCAAAAAAAGAAGCGGCTTAAGTCTTATCAATTATCCACTTTAGCACTAATTTCCCTCTGAAGCCGAAGAACAAAAGATGAGTATCAGGCTGAAATACTATCTAAAAAAGAACACTCTGTCATAGTGATTAGTTAAACATTTCTATTCTCTCCCAAATTTGCAATCCCTTTTCAATGTTTAAGATTATCAAATTAAAATACTCCCAATGTTGAAATAATCAATTATGCTCAGCGGTTTGACTTTTACGGGGAACTCACAAATACTTTGAAAGCAGAACAGTTTGAAATTTTGAAATTATCTGAGGAGCAAACATTATTTTTCTTATTTTTGGGCTGACTGAATAATCCTTATTCCGCGATCAAGCCAGTATTTGTTATTGGGCATGCAATAGTGCTTTCTCGTTTTTACTTTTGTTATATTTTGGCCATTTTTTCTTTGTTTTCGAACTTGTCATTGCTCCCTATCCTTTTTGAACGCTTCCCCTTCAAATGTTGCTTCTCTGCTATTAATCTTGATTAGGCACGATGATTGTCTTCGGTCTAAATTATAAATGTCCTACTTCCACTTTGATCTAGAGATCATCAAGATGTATTTTGGATCTAGTCTTATTGAAGGAATTCATAAATCTTTAGGAAAGCCTTTGGTTTTATATTTTCCTTTTATCATTCTCCTGCCGATTGCGAAATTTCTGAGCATGAGACCTCACTTGGCTTTCATCCCTAGTTTTGACTAGCTCGGCAATCTTCTTCCACGATTTATATGAAAACCTTTCTATTCCTAAGTCACAACATACATACCTATCAAAAACAAGGCATGCTCATCTTTGCTCCAAGGCCCTTTATGCAAGATGGGCTCGTCTCGCGATTATTTAGGATCAATGCTGTGTTCGCGCTTTGTTTGGTGGTCATTCATGATGAGTTATTTATTTTTGGCCAATTGAACTGAATATCACTCTGTGCAAAAGTAGTCGGTAAAGATATAATAGTAAATAAAAAGTTGAATTCGATATAATTTTGATCAGTTTAATGTTCATAGAAGGGTTGAAATAATTTATGTCTTTGAATCACATTTTAAACTTGCTCCCATAGTTGGTTTTTTATTGCTGGTTAAATGTGTTTGATAGTTTGGCCAACTCCTTGGGCATAAATCCTTACAGATTGGGCAAGTGCTATTTGAGCAATCTCTCCTTTTCTCTTTGGATTTGCTCTTCTTCCCACCTTGCATTTTCAACCGACTTATTATATTCTTCTTGTTCTCTCTCTTTCTCAAGGCGATAAGCGTTCAATCTTTCCTGCCAGAGGCGTTCAACTTATCTTTTATGGTCTTGCTCTTTCATCCTCCTTTTCTGCTGAGCCATCTGCTACAATTTATCCTCCCTAGCAAATTTGTCCATCATGTTCCTTCTGAATTATATTTCCAGTCTCTCCTCTTCCTCTTTTTGTCGCTGCTTCCTCTCCCTAGCATCTCTCTCAGCGACCTGCATCTCATATCGCTGTCTTTCCCTTTTTTGCATTTCTAATTGCTATTTTCTTCGCATTTACGCCTCATATTCTTCTTGATAGAGCTATCGTCTCAAATTTTACAATTCCTCGACTTCTCTTCTCCGTTTTTCCTCTTCCAGTTTTAGTTTTTCAAAGATTAAATTTTTGGCTTCTTCCTTCTCCTCCCGTACTTTCTTAACTGCCTATACCCTCGAATCCAGTTCCTTGATGTACGTGAGATATTTGGCCTATTCGATTTTGATGATTTAATTCTCTGCTTTGCGTTGCTGTTCTTTCAATCTGAGTGCTTGTTGCATATCTTGAAAGACCTTTTTCTTTTTTTGATCTTTGATCTCCATTTCTCGAAGATCACTGTTGAGTAAGTTTTGCATGACCTTTTGGACCTGCTATTTTTATTTGAGGTACTGCTAATAGGCCTCTTTTTCCTTCTCCATCTTTTCATCCATCTGTCTCTTCAAGGTCTATTTTCCTTCATAGCGTTTCTGCTGCTTTTCTGCTTCGATTTCCAGCATTCTCCTCTCCTCTGCTTCTTTCTTTTTGATCATTTCAGCCTAGAATTCCGCTTCATTAACCTATCATCAACTCAAAAGTACAAGCTAATCCACTCTGCGAACCTGCTTTTACGCGAGTTGTTTGGCTCTCTACTTATTCAGATAACCTTGCTGGATCTTCTGCTTCAAAGCCTTTATTTATTCGTTTTAGTTCACCAATTTCTACAGCTGGATGCCGCGACTAACCTACTGGTTTTTTCTTCTCTGCAGCTCCTTTCCCAGTTGGTCCTCTGGAATTTAGAAGTATACGCCGTTGTTAGTGTTCTTCGACTCTTGCTTGTAGAATGAGGCTGATGTCATTTTGTAACTTATAATTTATTTAGGTTGCGGACTTGACAATAACTAAATTAAGGGGCAAAATAGATTTAATTAACAATCGAGTCATATTTGCAGAAATAGTGAATTGGCAATATTCCGAAAAAAAAGGTTTACAAATCTGTATTTATTAATCATTAATGAGCAACTCCAAAGATATTCTCGTCATTACCAATTCCATACAATATTTTCAGCAAACTTTCCCTTCCAATTTTCAGTCTCAATAGTTTTAAACTCATCTAAACACTCTCGAAACCACTTTTCACAAGTCTAATATAATTGGTCAGTCGCCTTCATCATTTTTGCTGAATCTATTAAGTATCCTTTCGCAGCGCTATTATGAACTATCAACCAACAAGCAAACTTTGATAAGAGAGTAATACCTTCTTAATAAGTTCATTGTTTTTATTGAATATCTTTTTCAACAGATTGCTAATAAGGAGGCATCATTTAAAAAGGATCTTCTTGTAGTTTTATTATGGGCAACAGTAAGCCAAATCAAAAATGCGTTTGGAGAGAATTAAAAAGGCGCAGACTTGAAAACTACTCTGCTTAATTTGAATTTGGCACTTTTAAATTAAATTTTCAAGATTAGTGAAGTTAAGATATCATAAATTTATCCGAAATAGTACTCAATTTGCAGTTTACTCCTACGAAATGAAGCAGCCAGTCTGAAACATTTTTGTATTAATTTAGAAACAATGAAGTTTCTCATCACTAAAAATTCAATTTTAAAAACACATGATCAGAACACTGAAAGTACGACTTTTCCTGTTGAATGTCATAAGAGGTTGATTGAGGATATTAAATTTATAGTACACTCTCAAAATAGATATAATATCTCATTCAAACAAAAAATTGCAATATTTGTGCAGTTTCTTTTGGATTATACTCATAATTAAAAAGGAAGTTCTTTTACGCCTGCAATTTTTGATTTTAATAATGATTCGACATCAGACCTGCACAACTTAAGGAAAGAACTATTTGCTCAAATTATACTTCTCGCATAAATGAGTGAGGTTCCCATTCAAATATAGAAATACGGTCTTTATGAGAAAAGTATTATTGAATAATCATACAAATAACTTTACCTTTCATGCTGCCAAGTATTAATGAGAATGGACATAGACCTCGAGGGTAAAATAAGAGAGTTAAATAAACTCAGCTATATTATAAGTTTTGTACATTTAGCGTACTGTGATGGCAATTAATTAACAGAAATAACTATAAAATTAGTCAAGCATTTTTTCTCAATAAAAAATAGTCATAAGTTGATTACTATTCCGCATCATGCTACCACAATTCCTATTGAAAGATTAAAGTCAACTCATCACAAGGATAATTATCCCGTTGATGCACTAAAACTATAGTACTAACGCTAATTTTCGAGAATGCAGATGGAAGTAGTGCCCTTCTATGAGTTATAAGTTAAATTGGTCGATTTGGTGAGGAAAGTGTTCTGCAGAATCAACAAGAGCAGCAGACTAACACTTATAAAACATTTTAGTGATTAACTTCAGCAATTTTAATATCACATTGATATGTCAATCACCAACCTTTATTCCTATCTCTCCAATTTATTAATATTAAGGTTTATTCTAAACACTTCTACACCCTAAGCGCTTTCTGACTAGAACACATCCACTTTTTATACTATTTTTCAAACTCTCGGCAATAGAACGGAATCAGTTAAAATTTTGAGTGCTAGCTATATTGAATAGGAGATTCTCATTGCAATTAGCCTTTAAATATTATATTGTACTTATAATGAACTCAAAGTAAGGTATATGAAGTCAACAAATTTGAGAAATAAAATCAAGCTAACTCAAAATTCCATTATCTTAGTAGAAACAATAATGAATTAACTCACTGAATAGTCTTATCTTATACGATTAATCACTACCATTTTGCTTATTACCTTTTCAGAAGAGAACACTCTCGAGAATTCTCTGAATCCAATTCAGGTTACTATCATTCACAAAAACAAGAATAATCTACCTTTGATCCAAAGTTTGCTATAACTCACAACCATGACTAAAACAGACTACGAAGAGCTAGCCAACTATTACCTCTCGCAAACAAACTGCTAACTTCTTCTTCGATTTCTTTTGCCAAAAATAGAGATAGAAAGCGGTCGAAAATGTATATTAACAGTTCAAAAATGGTGGTTATTGTTGAATAGAGAGACTATTGAATGGTTGAACTGTAAATAGATGAAGAAAGGAGAAGAAAAAACTTAAAACTTTTATACTCAAGACCCTGAAAATGTTGTTATAAAAAATGCTTTAGGAGTTATTATTCTTGAACTCGGCTAAAAATGGGTTTTTTATCTCAAATCTCAAAAAAAGGAAGTTATTATTGATGTTATTTTAGATCTTTTAGAAGTTAATTCCAATTTAGTGTTCTTTAGAAATTTCTTCTCCCAAATTTTATCCTAATGCCAAAATATTTTACGGGAAAGTCTCGGCTTTGAAAGGGAGGAAATCCAAATTACTTGTCAAAAGAGTAAAAATTAACCAGATTTAAAACGTCAAAATGTTATTGCTGCAACTAATATATAATTTTATAACCGGTTAAGATACAAAATATACAAATTGATGATTGCATTGCCTCTTGATAACTTTAAGCTGTGGGACAAAGCCATTATCTTGAAAATAAAACAGTTGATTCTAAATCAACACCAGTAGATAAAAAAGTGCTACCTCTTTGAAGGCAACTCCAGTTTAAAATAATAATACGCATTGGGGAAATAACTTTAGGATCGGTTTGACACAGTAGAAATTGAATGATTTTGTAATATTTTATCTAATAAGTCTATATTTAATCAGATTCCTTTGATAGCGTAGCGATCTCCATACTATGTGTATATCTTCCAAAAATCTTCTTAGATTTAGCCAAAATCATTTATTAAATTATCAGCATTGCTAATTTTTTTCATGCTGTATACCGGCCATACGACAAACCCAACCCATACTGGAAGATATTTAAAGAAAAAACTATTGGTTGCTGTTGATGTTAGCACGAACGACCGTCTTCTGTGCAAAAGGAACGTTCCAATCAAAACAACTGTTGTCGAACCTACAAAGCGAACCACCATTTCAGAATTACTGACTTTTATAGCTTCGTTTCTGGCTTACGTTAGGATAGCAGACTATTTAGTCTTCTAAGATCCGTACTAATTGAGTAAGTTTAGAAGTCTAAAAGGAGATTTTTCAATGACTTTTTTGAAGACAGTGTAATGCTCGTATTGATTATTTGTTGATGATTGTGGCCTATCTCCCAATTGAATCATTTATAATTAATTATGCTTAATAAGCAAGAAATAAGAATAACCCAGTTAAATCACTCCTTTTAAATGATTTAAATGTGAATAAACTTCTCATCATGAAAATCATGGCCAAATTTAGAATATAAAAACTTTCTATCAATTCTTAACATAGTAGTCAATATAGTAATTTATATGCTTTATTTTTAATTTGTCCATATTTGTCTCCTATCCCTTACTGCATTATTTAAATGGTGACTTTGTTTATGAGTTTATGTTTCGCTGACCAGCTGTCAAGCAATCATTATGTGCCGATAATTTAAAAGAACTAGTCTGAATTTCTGATGATTTTTGGCTAAATGGGTTTGGACTTGCTTGTGACGTTTAGGATACCTTAAAATAATACTATTTCATCATGTAAAGCTGCTTTTGCATTTCGTTCACCTCACTAAATAGCGTGGAATATACTCTTTCAAATGAGACAATTCCTTTTGTATGCGGATCTCTCCTTTTTTAGACAAAGATTTAGTTGTTAATTTCTTGTGTGGCGAAATGGCTTTTTGATCGCGTCTCTTAAATGAAATAGACTACTCTTTGATAATGGAAGGTAGTAAATATATTTGACTATTTTGTTGATAACTCTTTTGACTGTTTTTGTTCATATGGCCGTCTGTCGATATGGTCAGTTTAATCGCTTTGAATTTAAAGTTAACAAATACCATATAAAATATATCACCTTTGCCAAAGAATACAATCAAATTGTTTTTTAATTTCTGATGATCCTTAAATTGACTTTATACTGTTAACATTTTGGCTTAGCTAATGTGCACCTAATTTATAATAGATTGCAACACTGGAAACAATGAGCTCTCAATCTAGGAGATAAAAAAGCAACTCCATGCACCGCGATAGCAAATTTCAATCCGAAATAAGGAAAAGACAATAATCTCACTCTTCTCGATCACGCTCCAGAGACGATGCAAAGTCCAAAGCCTCAGGCGTGTCTCAAAAATCAAATCGATCTGGACCCGTTATTTTTGGCGGAAACACCATCATTAAGAAATCAGATAGAGTTTAGGATCAAACAAGTGAGATTCTCTCAAAAGCAGAGTTTCGAAGACCCATAGCAAAAATGAAAAACATCAGAGACAGAGATTTAGAGGATGAGTACGCTGCATGGGGCTGGGAGCAAGCAGAAAAAAATAATGAATAAGAATGGTACGAAAGAGAAGACGAAGCCTATGATGAAGAAGTTTAGAGGAAAAAATTGTATGACACCGAAAAGACTCGCAATCTTTAGGCCGAACTTAACCAAAGACTGAAAGACAGCAGTCACCGCATGCGAATGGATAGCAAGCAACGTTCCGAGGAAAACATGAAATGGTAAGAAAATCAGCTGGTCAATTCGGGAGTATTCCGAATGACTGGCGGATAGAATGATTAGGATCATGATGAAGCACGAGTTATGCTAATGGTCCATGATCTCAAGCCTCCATTTTTGGATGGAAACACAGTTTATACAACCCAAATGAGCGAGATACAAGTTGTGAAGGATCCACTCTCCGATATGGCTATTTTGGCCAAAAAAGGATCGACTGTTGTTAAGGAACTAAGAGAAAGAAATGAAAGGGACAAAGTCAAAGAAAAAGAAGCAGCATAAAATATAAGATTGAAGGAACTTTTTGACAAAAAATAGAAGGAGGTCATGAAGGATTAAAATGTGAAGGTCAATCAAGATGGTTAGGCTGATTATAAAGATGGAGCTAAATTCTCTTCGCTTCTTCATAACAAAAATGTAGCAGCTACTGATTTTTCCAGAAATAAAACCTTAAAACAGCAGAGGGAAATGCTTCCTGTCTATTAGGTTAGGGATTAGATTAGGAAAATGATTCGAGAAAATAAGGTTGTTATTATTGTCGGAGAAACTGGCAGCGGAAAAACAACACAGATGACCCAATATTTATTGGAGGATGGATATGGAAAATATGGCATCATTGGATGCACACAGCCTCGTCGTGTAGCAGCAGTTTCAGTTGCAAAGAGAGTTTCTGAATAAATGGGAGTTGAGCTTGGAAGTATAGTTGGCTATTCCATTCGTTTCTAAGATTGCACTTCCAATCAAACCCTCATCAAATATATGACTGACGGCGTCTTACTAAGATAAAGTTTAAATGATGATGAATTGGAAATGTACAGTGCCGTGATCATGGATGAAGCCCACGAAAGGAGTTTAAATACTGATGTCCTTTTTGGAATATTGAAAAAAGTTGCACAGAAGAGGAGAGATATCAAGATTATTATCACTTCCGCCACTATGAACGCAGAAAAATTTTCAGCCTTCTTTGGTGATGCTCCTATTTTCTAAATTCCAGGAAGAATTTTTCCAGTCCAAAAATATTTTGAAAGGGCTGCTGTGAACGACTACGTCGATGCCGCAGTTAAAAAGGCAGTTGCAATTCATTTACAGCAACCTATCGGAGATATTTTGATATTCATGACTGGCCAGTAAGATATTGAGTGCACGTGTCGATTCATCCAAGAAAAGTTAGATACTCTTTAAAATGCCCCGAAGCTGCTCATTTTGCCTATCTACTCACAGCTGAGATCTTAGGAACAGGCCAAAATCTTTGAAAGCTCATAATTTAGAAAATGTATTGTTGCTACAAACATTGCTGAAACCTCTTTAACTTTGGATGGTGTAAAATATGTCATTGATACTGGTTTCTGCAAACTGAAGGTCTACAATCCACGTATTGGTATGGACGCCTTGCAAATCACTCCTATTTCTCAAGCAAATGCGAACCAGCGAGCTGGTCGTGCAGGCAGAACAGGCCCTGGACACTGCTATCGGCTCTATAGTGCTCATATATTTAGAGAAGATTTGTTCTAAAATAACATTCCTGAGATTCAAAGAACAAATCTTTGCAATGTAGTCCTGCTCTTAAAAAGTTTAAACATCGACAACTTATTGTAATTTGATTTTATGGATCCTCCTCCTCAAGAAACCATTCTCAGCTCAATGTATCAGCTTTGGGTTTTAGGAGCTTTAGACAATTTAGGACATCTGACTCAATTAGGGAGAAAAATGGCTGAATTTCCAGTCGATCCTCCCTTATCAAAAATGATTATCGTTTCCAATGATCTGTAATGCCTCGATGAAGTTGTGACAATTGTTTCAATGCTTTCAGTTCCAAGTATTTTCTATAAACCAAAGGATCAAATGCAAGAAGCCTAATCTGCAAGGGAAAAGCTGTTAATCCCTGAAAGCGATCACTTAACTTATTTGAATATCTATGAACAATGGAAAAAACATAATTTTAGTTCTGAGTGGTGTGTTGCTCATTTTTTGCAGTACAAATCTCTTCGTAAAGTAAGGGAGGTTAGATCACAGTTGATGGATATTGCAAAATAACTAGGATTTAAAGTAACAACTTGTGAGTACAACTATGACATTGTCAGAAAAGCTGTTTGCTCTGGATACTTCATCAATGCTGCTAAAGTTAAAGGTATTGGAGATTACGTTAATATGAGGACAGGTGTGCCGTGTAGACTCCATATGAGCAGTGCTTTACTCTGTCTAGGTCATATTCCAGAGTACGTGGTTTATCATGAGCTGGTAATGACTTCAAGATAATACATGAACTGTGTTACTATGGTTGATCCACACTGGCTGGCCGAAATGGGCCCAATGTTCTTTAGTATCAAAACTGACCTCCATAAAACAAAAGCACAAATTGACCGTGAAGGACAAAGCTTTATCTTTAAGCAGATTGAAGAAGCCAAAAAGCAAAAAGAAGAAATGGAGCAAAAACGGCTTCTAATTGAATAAAAGGAAAGATAAATTAGAATCAATAAAAGCAATTATGTAGAGGCAGGCAAAAACACAAAACTACAGACTCCAAAAACCCAATGGTCCATGAACCGACCCAATAATGAATGATACTTCACGCATTATACATTTAGTCTGTTAATTTTAAGCAGTGAGAAAGTTTAAATCGGAGAAGTTTTAAATTTGTTAATAAAATTAATATTATAGTCATGTCAAATCAAGTCAAAACTCCAGAGGACCTGTAATTCGAGGCAAAGTTAGCCAAAGCCTTTTATAAAACAACGGCCAAAGAAATAGGCACCAATTCAGCCAAAAGTACATTCAACCTAATGCAGTCGCAATCTAAAAATAAAACGGCATTAATGGTAAATTCACAGACGTATCCATTCCTTAATTTAGCACCTACTATATTCTGGTATGTATAAAAATGCCAGTCTCAACACCACTCCTGATAAAGATCGTTGGCTAAACGGCAGTAAAGATTGGATGGAGCATCTTGGCTGATTATTATGCCAATATTTACAATCACTAATATAACACATTTTACTAATAAGCCACAAACATTAAATGAATATTAAATTTGTAAGCTTCATTACTAAATAATTGTTCATTTGAGAATTTATGGATCAAAGCTCGTTTCTCGCCATCAGCACCAATTTTCGTAGGATTGTAGACTAGGGGTGGGCGCTTGGAAGCCAAAGTGATTGCAGATACAGCTCATAAAGTGGAGTCTCAAGCACAGGCAAATCTTCTCCATTAGTTTCACAAACCTTTCTGAGAATGTCCTTCACAGATGTTTTCCAGCTTTGCACTTTGGCATACAGCAGCTCTAATTTTTTAATCTCTGGAGTCTCCACACCAAGTTCTCGGCCTTCCTCAACAAGTTACCTCAAAGCATATTCGGTTAACTTGGCATGAGAATCCCAAAAGAAATAGCCTACTGACTCTTCTTTATAGAGTGCACGGCAGCCAACGCATTTAAGTTTGATATCACTTTTAGCCTGATGCTTCTTGATTCCCAAGCACTAGATGTGAAACCACTATTAGCAGCGATACTCACACTGAATCATAACAGAATTTTCATTAGGAACACCGTAACGACATATGCAGTATTCTTTAGGATCATCTATATGAATCAACTCTGCAGGAACTTCACTGCTTAAGATGGCTTAGGCCCTTTCCACCTCCTCTCTCTGACTGCGAGCTAATTTTTTTGCGGTACTTGCAACTGCAGTATTCCGATATTAAGAATCTGGGTTGATTCCTTTTCTTTTCTTTTTTCCCTTCAGTCCAAATGTCTACTCAGTAATGAGAGTCATGTCTTCATTTGAATAAAAAGAATTTTGTTTCCTCTTTCGTTTGGTTCCAAGTTATTAACCTCTCCCTTATTATCCTCTTCCCTATTCTTTTTGATTTTTTTTCATTTAAAGAAGCTCTAACAACTATTAAGGTTTGCGCGCCTTCAGTTCCATACTAAGTACAGGAACTGACTTAATGACTGAGTCTGCAAGTTCTTTCCAACTTGATATGTAAGCATTTTTCTTTGCTAATACATATATTTATCTGAAGAATATGGGAAACTTAGAGCCTTCTGCTTCCAAAAGCAGCAACTATTGATCTGTTTTATCATTTTTGCAAATTATGATATTATAATGGCAAATGAACCTAAAAATGTCAGAAAGAGTACCCCTCAGTCTGACAAGTTCTTCAATCACAAACTTCAGGTTATACCCATTGTAAAACTCGAAGATCATGAGCAATAATTTGAAATACCAACAAAATTACCCATTTCTTATAAAATATTTTTTTTTATTTTCCTCAAGCATATTTCCCCCAATAAGAGTAGGAATATAAGGTATAGGTGCAGGTGCTTCAATATTGGCAACTACTCCATTTGATTTAGCTTCCTAATCTCTTAGATTGATGCTGATATCGACCTGTTGAATTTATTTAATTTCCTCTTCTTATTTTTTTTGCTTCTTTTTTTCAAAGCGTTTGATGGCCAGATATTTTTCCTTCCATTAATCTGAGAGCTGTAATTGTCGCTGAAGTTACTCCTTGAGTTCGAATATTATCTTGTCATCCAATCTATATCTTTAGATTTAACGGTCAATCTCCTTGCAGAATTTATTCATTTAGGATAACTTGTAAGTGCATTAAATTTAAACTGTTGAAATCTTTTACAGGATTTCTGTTATTCGACTTCCCCATTTACTTAAATATTCTAAAGCTCTAATTTTGGTGGTTTATCCACTTTCCATCAGCGACTATGCCTCTTGTAAATCCTTTTCCAATTGCTTTAAAAAGACTTCATCATATTAAGTGAATGGATTTTCCTTATTTTCGCTTAATTTCCGGCTTATCTTTTCTCTCCATTTAAGAACAATATCAATGCGCCCTAATTATTATTGAACTGATCGAGAATGAAGATAATTTTTTGATTATTCAATGAGTTCACGAATCTGAGAATCGCCTCCATTTTATTCCTTAAAGGTTGTTATCATGTGAAGTGCTTTTTAACTCCAAGCTTCAGCCTTTTCCATAAATACTTCGAAGATTCTATACTCTGGAATCTTTTTTGGAAAGCCATAGCTTTTTGCCTGTTTGAGAAGGTAGTCTCCAGTTTATTTTGTCTGAAGATCTTTGATTTCCAAGCCATTGACATCAATGAGATTGGTTAAAATGATATGAACCTCCTCTTCTTTAAAATAAAATTGATCTGTCTCAAGCAAATGGTCCGTACTGTTCATTAAAAGGTATTAAATTTGAGCCAAGATGTTAAAAATTTACACCATCCTGTTGTAAACTACTTAGAATTCAGGAAAAAGAAGTCCATTTTTTATACTCGCCTTAATAACTTAGACTATTTCTTCTAAGAGAGGCTCTTACTAATTTTGGAGGATTTAAATTTTTAATCGAAGCTCTTCAACGGCTCGTACTTTTCCCTAACTTTAAATCCAGACTTCTTATGGAATATTAAGCTCATGTCGAGCTGAAAGTAATTGTGATTTAAATGCTTCCTCTGAGATCATTCGTTGCTTAATGCTTTATAATTTGGTGGTTAAATCGATAATAGTAGGGGGGACTCGATCTTAATTGAGAATTTGTTGACTTTCATACCAACCCATATAGCTGATGATTCGGGTTTCAAGTTTTGAATATTAACAGGTCTCATATCCTTTTTCTTTTAATTTTTTAATGGCATCCTTGATTTGTTCATATTTGGCTGGATTGCTGATGTCCTTCTTCACCCTTTCCATAATTTCATAATATTATAGTCGGGATTGTAACTTCAACTGGACTCTGTTGCTAATGGGGATATCATTGATTATCTTGGCATATTGATTAAGGATCTTCAATGATTTTTCAGATTTTTCGTCCTACAGCCACAAACCAATTCGTTCCAGCCATTCAATATTTTATCGAATCGTAGATTCAAAAGCTGTAAATTATTCATGCTCAACTGGGCAAGTTTCGATTTACCCCAAAAATTATTGGACAGTTTCGATACTGATCTTTGAACTCACTTGTGAGTTTTGAGCAGTTCTCGTTTTTGCTGCTTTATTCAGGGGAGGAAGTCTTTCTAAAAGAGTAAGAGTATTCGCATAAAGTGCGCCAGTGGTCTTTTAAAAATTGTCATAGATGAGAGGGAGGTTGTTAAACTCATTCACTAAAAGTTGCAGCGTTCTAAATTCTATTTTAGAAGAAAGGGGTCTCAATTTTGCATCTCCATTTTATGGAGTGAAGAAAGTTTCTTCAAATTTTTGTTGTTTTTTAAGCCATTATTCGCATCTTCCAACAGTTTCCTAAAACTGAATCATTTAATTTGTGATAATTTTGCACTATTGGAGGGATTCCCTTTTGAGGATGAGTTTATCAAGGGGTAGTCTAGTGCTATGGAGGGCCTTTTTAATTTCGCGCCCTGTGCGAACTGATCTTTAAACTTGCTAACGGATGGCTTCAGGTATTTAAAACTTGTTTTGCTTGGCCACTTCAATTAGAGTGTTGAGTTTATTGATATGAATACGCGATTATATCGAATTTTATACAGTTCCTATCCATCTTTAGAGATCCTTCTCTTTTGTACTCTTTAATCCCTATAAATGCTCTGATATTCGACGGGTCATTTCCTAGTCACTCAGCACCAATGGCTGATGACACTTAAAATGGTTGAAGGTCAGGTAATACGGAAAGAGCATGTAGAACTTCGCTCGGATGTAACTATATCCCATTTCGTGCAGGAACTACATAGCTTTGGTCCTGGCGCGATCGCGTGAATTGATGCCTAAGATTAGTTAAAACAAAAGAAAAAAGGGGAAGCAAGACTGAAAGTGTCAGTCCGCAATATCCCCGAGATGAGTAGACCCATCCAAATAATAATGTTACCTTGAGAAAAGTAGTCAGGGATCTTCTATTCGAAGAAGTTCTCAACGAAAGCGAGAAACTCCTCGAGCTCCTCTAACTGCACTCGACTCCGTAGGTAAACTGGAGGGCTAAGGGGGGGCGGTAGCTGTTTAGGCGCTTTTATAACATAAAAGTTACATACGGGTGAAGAGGGAGGGTGAAAATCAGAAACGTGAACCTGATGGTACTCATATCCAATGGGAACAGTTTTATGAATCATCATGGCCCATAATGGCTTATGATGTTAATTTTGAGGTTTGTCCTCACCCATCTCAATGATGTCCAGATTCATCATTTAGTTCTATTCTTAGCTCAAATTGGTTGTACGCATATCGAATCAAATATCAAATAATTATATTCCGTTCCTCAGTCATTCATCAACTCATTAATTGTTGATTTCTAAAACCAATCACTAACTTCCCGTGCGCCCGCCAAATCAGCTTCCCCTCACCCTTCCTCATTCATACATCCCAATTAAAATTACCATCCTCTTCCTTTTTACTTTATTCCCCATTATTTTTTCAGGCTTTGTTTCGGGCTTGGATAGGAAAATTGTTAATTTATTTGTCGTGCAGTTGATTCATTGTTTCAGATTGAAATCGGGTTCAGAGAAGATAATTCTTTGGAAATAATAAATTTATGGAAAATCAGACTGATCTGTGAAGATTCCTGAAACTGGTTGACTCCTATCTTGACACCAAATCAAATATTTCTATGATTCTGCTCATTATTTTCAATACTAATCATTCCAAGTTTCTTCGAAGTCGCCCCTAGTAAATTTTCAATGTCATTAGATTGACAGCATACTTTTAATTAAATGATTTTCGGTTATCCAATCATATATCTTCGTCATAGCCCTCGAATAAAGTCATTCTAAAAGATTATCCAAGATAAATGGTCATGATAGGTAAGGTACCTAAAGCATGACATGTAGCCTATACGAACAAAGGAACATAAAAGTCAAAGATCTTTGCACAATGAAAGATAAAGAAAACACTAGCATCGAGAAGAATTTCCGGTTTTCTGAAAGAACAAAAACTGAGAGAGTTTGTACTATATATCAATTTGTAAATTTTAGTTTATTTATCCAAAGAACCCTAATAAATTCATTATTTGCAAAAGTTCAAAGTTTAAAATTACAATATTCTATGTTTAACATATCTTTTTTCCTTTTTTTTCTATTTAATCTTATCGATCTAAAGTGAATCCTAAATCAAATTGTATTAAAAGAAGGATATTATATTTTAAATGTTTATGTAGCCTTTTATCATTATTGAAAAATACATTTCTCCTCTCCTGCAAAATAATATTTGATGCTTATTGATATATGTCAAATTAATCAAATTAATAGATATAAAATAACTAGCCCTTCATTGGGAAATCATATTTTAAATTAATATATACGAAAATACATAAATTGTATTAGATAACACT
>Ga0302186_10001563_pt1 | contig 18742 bp, 19 predicted proteins | sample II_Bog_E1_2_FD_198782 | JGI IMG/M metagenome (GOLD analysis project Ga0302186, IMG submission 198782) | Peat permafrost microbial communities from Stordalen Mire near Abisko, Sweden - II_Bog_E1_1 | ecosystem: Environmental > Terrestrial > Soil > Wetlands > Peat | place: Sweden: Abisko...
CTAAATTTGTTAATGAAATATTAATGTAAAAAATATTGTCTACAGCAAATTTCCAATAATATTTGTTTAAAACTTAAAATATATAACTTCTCTTGTAAAAATAATTTTAAGATAAACTGTTCAACATCTCCACTGCGGAAATTAAATCTTTATGATTTTTCGGTAAAGACTCTTGGTAATAATCCACAGCTTTTTGGATGTACTTTTTAGCATCCTCATGGTTTTTTAACGATTTATACGCATACCCTAAATTCGAACATAAGTCGCCAACATTGGCCCCTTTTTCCTTTTTATTTTCTTTTATTTCCAATGCCTCCAGAAAATATTTTATAGCTTTTTCGAAATCTTCCATATTGAAATAACTGATAGCCAGTCCAATCAAAGCATCCAAAATTAATTTTTCCTCATTAGTAAAATGTTTCTTAGCGATATCCAATGACTCTAAATAAGTTTTTATAGCTTTATCTAAAGAATTAGAAGATGAATATAAAGCTCCTATTGAATTCAACACATTAATTATAATTGGATCATTATATTCACCTTTATTTATCATTTTGTATTTTTGCTGACCAGCTACCAAAGCCTTTATCGCCTGTTCAAAATTGCCTAGAGACATATAAAGATTACTGATGGCCATAAACACTTCGAAAATCTTATTATCATTGTTAAGTTTCTTATTTTTCTCATATATCTTGATGATCCGTTCATAATAACCAACTCCCTCTTCGACCTTTTTTAAATTGTTGCAAATGTCACCCAAATCAAACAATATATCCACCATTTTTTCATCTGTTTCGGGTAAGAGTTTCTCTCCTATTTTTAATGCTTCTTCACAGTTTCGCAACGCAGCATCATAATTCGATAAGCAACTATAAGAATTCCCCAACAACAAATATTCCTCCACTATTCTTAAATTGTTCAATTCTAAATATAACTCTTTATCTATATTCAATGCCTTTTGAAAATATTCAATGGCTTGATCAAATTTATTCAAACCATAATGTGCCCTAGCAATACTACTATTAATCAAGCTCAATTGTTCTTTTTTCTCTTTGGCAGATTTTTTGGTGTTTCCATTTTTTAATGATGATTCCAAAGCCTGTTCAAAGAACTTCAAATAATTCGAAGGACTAGCATCCGTCTTCGAATATACTGTTCCCAAATCATAATTCAGATCAATGAAAGTCTCATGATCTGGAGGGAAAATTTTGGAGTTCACATTCAAGGCATATTCGAAATTATTTATAGCTTTATCAAATAAACCTTGGATAAAATTGAGATTACCCATGCAAACATAACATTGCTTTAAGAAAGGATGATATTCCGGGAAATGCCTTTCATGATAGATGAGTGCATCGTTGCAAAATTCAACAGCTTTTGGGAAATTACCCATCATAAGATAAGTCTGAGAAAAGTTCAAAAGAAATTCAATCATTAATTTCCTCTTGAAAGGGGAATTTTCTTTGATTTTCTTTAAAATTTCTAGAGATTTCTCATTAACACCCAATGCTTTGCTTGTTTTATCAATTATTTTAAGATTATCACATAAAAATTTTATACAAGCCGATTGCGCATATGGATAAAAGGACTTGATTTTCTCCCCAATCTTATAAGCTGCTTCCAAATATGTAATGGATTTGTCAGGTAAACCCAAGGCCATAAGAGAGATGCCATTTACTAAATTTAAACGATATTTAGTAATCTGCAAGTCAAGTTTATCTCCTTTGATAATATCAGATTTCAAAAGAGTCAAAGCTTTATAACAAATGACATTTGCCTTATCAGCATCAACATCGTTATGATAATTCATAGCGATTTTAGCTAAAATTTCTATGGTGTTTTCCGATGGTTTTTCATTTTCAATAAACTTTTCAAAGAGTTGTGCAGCTTTTTTGAAATGGAATAGAATTTCATAAATGTCAGTAAAGCTTCTTTTGATAATTTTCTCATCAATTTTGCATTTGCTTCTTTGCAAATTCTTCAAAAAATCGAGGTTTTTATCATGAATCAACGAGCTTTCCTCCAAAACTTGGATTAAGTTTTCCAAAGAAGTTCTCTTTTCCAAATCATCAGAAGTCATAATTTCAAAAAGGTCCAATAAAAACTTTTCCAACATCATATCTTGTAATGCATTTGTTGATTTTATCTTATTGTAAAATTTCCTATGGCTCAAAATCTGATAGAAAAATGTTCCTAAATAAAAAACTGCAGTTTGCCATTTTCTTTCAAAGTTTCTCTCGCTCAACATTGGACTCTCCATATCAAAGGGGGGTTTTTGAGCATTGACATCATTAAAAAATGCTAATTTGATAGAAATTTTATTGGTCAGTTTATTCTTATAAAACACAACGTTTTGTGATTGTATGGCTTGGATCTTATCGAAATTAGATTGTTTCAACCTATTGAATTCTTTGCATATTGCTAGAAACACCATTAACTTTTGTGAGAGATTTAATTCAATGGTTTTCTCTGTGAGATTTTCGAATAGATCTTCCAGGAAGAAGTTGAAGTCATCATATAAAAAAATCAGATAATTGCCAAAATAATCAATGCAATCGAGGTTGTTTAAAAAAACCTCATATATTGTTAGCATATTGAGACCAATTTTTGAATGAATTTTCGATAGAACATATTCAAAGCAACAATCCTTTAAAAAGCTTGGAAAAGCATAATTTTCTGTTTCCACCTTGAAAATTCGAATGATGAAATTTTTCTGATTGATTTTGTCATAAACTTTATAACACACCTTTCCTTGTAAAGGGTTGAAATCATTGGCATCTGAAAAAATTAAAAAGGCATCCAAAATCTCGAATTCATATCCTTTATTTATTAAGTTAAATTCATTGGAATATTGCCTAATGAGCAATTCATTTGGAAAAACCTCTTCAAGACCTTTGATTTCAAATTTATATTGTGAATAATTTTCTTCTTTTTTTAAGTTCAAATCAAATTTGTAAAGATCAACCTTTATAATCATACTATTCTTATGTTCCAATTTTTCCTCCCCAGCCCGCATATCCTTAAAAAGAGGATGTTCCAACAATTCTATCCAACTGATTCGATGTTCTGGATGATAAATCAGGCTGTTATGTAAAAGGTTTAAGGCATTTTCAGAAATCCCCTTTGCATTGTTGAAAAAAGAAGAATTGTCATCACTTGTGATAAATTCGACCATTTTCTTCAAATCAGTATAATCCCATATCTCTTTGCCGAACAATAGCTCATAAAACAACCAGCCAATACTCCAGACATCTGCCTTAGGGTAATTCTTTTCGAAATCTATATTTATTAAATTTTCAGATAAAAAACAACTTTTTCTTTCCAGCAGTTCCGGGGCAATGGAATAAGAATTTTGTAGATTTCCTGTGATTTTTATTATTTTATGATAATCGGTCAGTTTACATATGAACTCATCATCTATATCTGTGAGTACGAATATGTTATTTTTATTAAGGTTTCCATGAATTGTGTCTGGTTGGGCCTTTCGTAACTCCTCTACTCCAGAAATGATGCATTGGATAATTTTTATACTTTCCTTTTCAGATAAATTTGGTTGTTTTTTCAGGAAATCATTCAAGGAAAGACTAGAAACACTCTCACTCATCACGAAGAGGTTTTTCTCATGAATTACATAATCAACGATCGGGGCGATATATTGAAATTCCTTGGTTGCGGATTTTGACTTTTCGGCAGAGAGGATAGAATCATAGGTTTTGACTAGACCCTGATTCTTGATTGTTAATCGTTTTATTAAGAGAAATATATTTGATTTTAGAGAGGGAACGATTTGAAAGGGTTTATTTGGGTCAAAGGATGATGGGGAAATCATCAATTTTTCTTCCTAAGAAAAAGTTGTATTTTTCAATATAGATGAAAATTATTTGTTTTAAAAAAAAAAAATTGATAACAACAATAATATTTCATGTGTTTATTAGACTTTGCCTCACTTTTCAGATGTTTTTTTTAAAAACATTATGAATCATTAATGTTTCTAAATTAAAGAATTAAGCAAATTGAATTAAATTTTCCCAACATCGTTAATTTTGTGCTCTTATATAATAAGTGTCTGCAGAACGATATTCTGGAGGGTCTTCTTTGGAAAAAGCATAGCCAGTGTCTTTAAAAAAATTAACCTAAATAATAAAAAATATAAAATACATGATTTTTTCAATAAAGCTGCGTCTGGCGAACCGTTATTTCTGAAAAATCTCGTTTAATAAAAACATTATTGGCTATTATTACATGGAATTCAGTTCAGATGTACTAGACTTAGCAGCAGTTTGATATATAGATATAGGTGCTTTATGGGCGATATTAAAGAAAGTTTTTGCTAGATGATTTTTAAAAAATGAATTAAGATAAAAAAAAAATTTACATTTTATTCTCCTTATCGCCAAATCCATGAGAGATGTTGCAACCACGACCCATATAAGTAAAACATAAAACACACCAGCATCGAACATTCTAGTAAAAAAAATGTCAATTATAGAATTCAAAATAAAATCGATAAAACCTGCTACATCCATTGTACAAATCATAAGTTACGGCGACAGCACTGGCAATGGCATAAGTAATATAATAAACTAAAATGCTTCCGAAAATCAAAGTCAGAGATAATATAGAATGCCTATTGCTAAATAACAGCACTTTAACATTCGCAACTATTATCACATAGCCAAAAATAGTCATTCCAGATGTCCAAAAATTAAACATATATCCATCTTCCTCATATATAAAATTTCCCTCCATAGCATAAAAAGTCGGCAAAGTAAGAAGTAATGATTGCCAAACTCCATAAAATATCCAAGACCAAAATGTTAACTTGTTAAAAAGCAAATCCTTCGGACCAACAGCATACAAATCTGGATTTTTTAAATATTCCCTTCCTTTTTTTTCTTTGTCAAACAACGAATAAACGACGATTGGCAACGAAGAATAACAAATATTATAAAGCTGAAATAAAATCGGATCGTAAATCGTTTGTCCAGAAAAGCCATTCAAAAAAGCAAACCTAAATAAAATTCTTTTATAAATAACAAAAAAACAAAGATCAACCAAAATGGAGGCAAAACCAAAATAATATTTTTGAAGAAATTATAACAAATTAAATGGGAATTTTTTCTATATGATTCTGTCCCATAAAAAAGAATGAGTCTTCTTAAGGTTTTAAATTCTCCAACTACATAATCACTTGCTCTGGCAGCCTACTCTTATTAAAACTTCATGCAAAATTTAAATTTACTTGTTGTCCCTCTACACCTTTGATTCCGACACCAACATGAGCTGCTGATATCATATTTACATCATTTGCACCGTCTCCTACAGCCAAAGTTGATACTTTTGGTTTCTCCATTTAAAGTTTTCATTTAATTTATCGCCAAAAAATATTATTCTTTTAAAAACCTCTGATCTCACTAATGACACAATTTCTTGCTTTTGTTTTGGTGAGACTCTGCATGCTATCACAGCTGAGCAATTTTCACAAATTTGTATTATCTAATTTTATTAATATCCAATAAAAAATAAAAAATAACAACTTTATGAGAGTAAGGATGTTTAGCTCCATGAATCAAAGCATCTCCAGAAATTATAAGGGCGAACTTTTTATTGGTATCTTGTGCTTTCTTTATACCTTCTTCCAAACATGAATCAACTTCCTCAACGCTCACGCCATCAACATAGATCTTTTCCAGCTCATCATTCAATAATTGGCATGAATACCCGATATTTATGGCAGTTTCAATTTTATCTCCAGTCAAGACCCATACTTTTATCCCTGCAGCTTTCAATTTTGCGATAGTGTCACCTTTTATTTTCAAGTTGATTTTTTGAGATTAATCAAAAAATGTTACCAACTTCATCTTGGAGTTTATCTTCAATTGCAGTGGCTCCAAGAAGAATCAACTCTTTTTCGATTTTTTCTTGCGAAGCTTCCATAAGTTTCTCTCGGTCATTAATTGAAGTGCAAGCTTTCTAACCAATATTTTATAAAATATTTGATTTAGATATAAGTCAAAAATCAAGAAAAAAATGTACAAGGTACTCCTCAGCCCATTCATTATAGATGTTTTCAGGTATCTCTCGTTTGGCAATAACCAATGTTCTTAAGCCTGTATTGGCATATCTTTCCAAATTTTTCCATGTCATTTCTTTAATCTCTTTCATTCCCACACTAGAATAGAAATTTTTCAATGAAAAAACAAAAATAAAGTGTTAACAGATTCATTCTTTTTTCAATAACAGAATCAGCTCCTTTACAATATAGAATGATTTTTTTGTTAACATCCTGGACAATAACTGATTGACGTTTTCTAAATAGAAAAAATTTTGAATGAAAAAAATTAATCATTTTTGCCTGGAACTATTAAATTCTAAGACATTGAGAAGTTTGTATTTGAATATCTCGCCATCGAATTGAACAAGCATATTTTGATCTTCATCACTTCCTATATATTCTATTCCACAGTATTTTGCGAAATTTACCAAAGCCAATTCATCTGGAGAAGATGCCTAATAAAAAGATAAATTACCTAAGTTTTAAAAAAAGGTTAGAAAATCAAACATTATAAACAATTTCATTGTCCTTTTCTTCTGTTATTATGGTATGACAAAGAGCTAAAGAGAAAAAAGCTTCCCTAAATTAATTATGAAAATTATGTTTTAAAAAATATAGATTACAATAAGGTTTCCTTGCTCACTACTTCTCCTTTGTCTAAACAATCAAATAGTTTTTTATCTTTAAAATCCACATTGGTCACGAACTTCTTAGATTTCACTTCATCTTCTGTCATCGTCTTCTCCTCCCCTTTTATTTGCAAAATAATTAATTGTATACTAATAAAATAATAAAAACCAAAAGAAACTCCATCAACACAAAAACACTTGAACTCCATAATATTGCATGTTAAAGTTCCAGTTTTATCAGAAAAAATATATTCAATTTGCCCTAATTCTTCGTTTAAATTTGAAGTTTGAACAGAAACATATGTATTCGATAACTTGTGTTTCAATTTTTCATCTTTTGAGATTATTATTCCTTGTAAAAATTTCACGGTTTCTAATGTGACCAATAACGATATAGGCACGAAGTTTTGGAAAATAATTATCCAATTTCCCATTCTAACGAAAAAATTATAATAGAACGTATTGTTTGCCACACCATTCAAGTCAATATCCAAATAAAGCAAATCATATTTGTGCATCTCATACCAAATTGCAGAATATAAGGCTGAAAATACGCATGTTAATATTTGCACGCAAAAAACTGTTATTATTAGAATGTTCATCGTTTTTTCAACTTTGCTTCGTTTTGGTCTGGCCTTTACAGAATTCAACATAATTTTGGTGTCATGTCTTTTAAACTGAGACATAACAAAAAATTAAATGAAAAAAAATGGAACCCTGTGTAAGCAACAACACCTATGATGTTTTTCGTATTCCTCAAACTACATCCTCTTAGGACAAAATTACCACTGTCCAATGGAATTGATTTTTTTTTGAATTCGATGCTGCCTAAAAATCAGATGATAATCATCAATTTTTTTTTTTTCATTACCGTTAAAAGAATATAAATATGGATTAGGTTTTTCATAATTGAAAACTCCCCTTATTTGAAAAAGCTATAATTATTAAAGAAACTAAATAACTATTTTAAAAGTATATGTTACTTGAGATTCACTCATATTTTTTAAACTGTCTAAATCTGGATGGGCTTTCTTTTGTTTAAGATTAGTTTCTCCATCCAAATTTTTAGTTTCAATGTAACAAACCCCTTTTGGTTCGCTGCTCCTCATCAATAAGACATCAGCTGGAAAGTATTCATCTTGATTGAGAGATATTATGTCACCAACATTCAAATCCTCCCATGCTGTTTCCTTAAAGATGAAATCTCTTAGAACATTTGTTTTTCTCTTGTTTTCTTCATTATCTGATTTATGTCTTTTGAGATCTTCAAACAAATCCTTGAGAGCACTTATGAAAAGGATAAAAGATAGAGGGGCCCAAGTGACAGGTACTCCGGAAGAAGTTGAGATTTCTTTGATTAATTGTAGGAATCCGATTACCAAGAAGTACATATTAGCCATTTTGGAAAATTGTTCAAAAATGTTTTTGGGAACAAATGTTACGAGTGTATATTTGCTTGTCGAAATTTTATTATTAGGGAGAGCCATATCAGGGAGATTTGTTAAGATTTTACGATCAGGCATATTTTTCCATTCGACTGGTTTGCTATAACAACATATTTTCTGATGAATTGGAGCATTTTCATATATTATTTCGTTAATTTCTATAACCTCGGATTTAGTTTTGTAAGTTGAGGATAACGAAGCTCTGTGGTTTTGTTGAGGAGTATTTAGCTCGATTTCCACTTTCTCATCATTGTCCAAGTCCATAGTTTCTAGGGTTTGATAATTTGGAGATTTTGCAAAAAAGTTATTTTATCAAATTTGGAACTTGAAACATATAAAATTTGCTTAATAGTTATTTATTTTAAATGATTATTTCTATAAAAGTTGTTCTAACAAAATCCATTTTTTTTTTCCTTTCAAAAAAAAAAATCAAAAAAATATTAAACAGCAATTCAAATAATATTAATATAATCCTTAAATTTTAAATTTTTATATCAAAATAATTGTTTTTGTTTAGTTTTAAAAAAATCATCCTCAATTTTCTGGCAGCATTTCATCTTCATCCAACTCACCTTTGGCCCATTCATCTTCATCCTGATTCATTTTTTGTTGAATTTTTTTCTTTCTATATTCCCCGCAAATGTAGAAAATCAAAAGAAAAAAAAATTACGGTTGTTTGCTGTCAACATTGATATTCATATCATAATCCTCTTTATTATTGCCATTGCCCTCTTCTTGTCCATTTTCTTGGTTATTATTCATCATATACATATCCTAAAAAACTAAATTCCAATTTTTTTTAAGAAAAAACAAACATTATTATAATCTGGGGCTGATTCTTGTGCTCTTTCCAACTTCTTAAGGCTTACGGCATATTTTTCATAATCCTGTCCCATTTCTTTGCAAAGTTGAACTAAAAATCTCAAGCATTCAAAGTTATCAGGGTGATCGTTATTAATTTCCTCATAAAGTTTTAAGGCCTTTTGCAAAGCTCCCATTCTTCGATAACAACTGGCTACCATTAATCTCCATTTTACTTCTTTAGGTTGGATTTGAGAAGCTCTTTCAAAGAAATGACAAGCTCTCTCATATAAATCATGCTTAACATAATAGATTCCCAACCAAGATATGGTATCGAGGTTTACAGGGAGATATCTATAGGACTCACTATAATAATGCAGCGCTTGATTTTCATCTTCCTCCTAAATATTAAGGCATTTGTATATATTTATATATTTCAAAAACTCTTTTTAAGTTATTTGTTTTATAAAAAATACTCTTGCAAAAAGACTTCCCACTCGACATAAAATGTTGGGATCTGATGTCACTTTCGTCAAAATGATTTGGAACCATTTCAAAGCTTGTTTATTGTTTCCGATCAGCTCATTAATTGACGCTATTTGAAACATCGCCTCCGGCAATGAAACAATGGTTTGCAATTTTTCTAATGCCTATTAAAAATGAAGAATAATAAAAACAAAAATATTTTTTACTTGTAAAGCCTCATTGAACATATGTAGTTTTTTGTTAACATATGCCAGGTTAAATAAAGCCTCGACACAATCGGCTTCTACTCCAATTGCTTCCAAATACTGTTCCTTCGCCCTGAGAAACTCATTCTTCATATATAAACAATTCCCTCTATTCACAAGTGCTTTTGCATTATAACGATCATAATTTATGGCAACTTCAGCATATTTTTCAGCATTTTTTAGATCATTTTCTAGAAAGTAAAGAAAGGAAATGTTCGATGCAGCTCTTGCCATTAAAGTTTTATCCTTTTTCTCGAACCCTTTGAGGCAATCAATAGCTTTTTCAATGTTTTTCTTCTTTAAATATGACATTGCTTTACATATTTCAATCTCACTTTCGATTTCTGGATAACTAGATGTTTTCAAAGTTTCCATAATCCAATCGAAACCAGCAATTTCTTCATCCTCGATTTTTGACGCGATTAATTTGGCAGCATCAACAATATATTTCAAACCTTCTCTTTTCTTTTCCTTGATATCTTCCATTAATTGATCTGGATTGCCTGCTTCTTTCTTAGCGAATTCATCATGTTCTTCCTCTTCATTGCCAGGTATTTCTATTCCAATCATATTAACAAAACATTCTTTCATTTTTGATCTATCGCCCATTGCATATACGCATAACAAAAGATTGAAACACGTTTGGAAATCTGGAGCACCTTTGATTATTGATTCATAGGAATTGATCGCTTCTTGGAATTGTCCTAATTTCACAAAAGAATGACCAATATTTTTCAAAATTTTGAATCTAAAAAATTAAGAGAAAAAAATAAATTTTTAAAAATTTACCGCATATCCTTGCTTGTTGTGGGAATGATATCCAAAGCCATTCGATACATTTTGATGGCGATGGTATATTTTTGTTGTTGGAAATAAATATTACCCATATTGACGCGTAATCTTCCAGCTTGTTGGAATTGCTTGCTTTTGATGATTTCGTTATATTTCGCAAGTGCTTCTTGATGTAGACCGTTATTTTGATATTGTACCCCAAGATTGAACAAACAAATATAAGTGAGGTCCATATTAATTGCATCAGCCATATTTTGCAATTCTTTTTGCTTTTTCAGAGCTTTTTCCTTAGAAACTGCTTCTTTGGCTTTCTCCAATGCTTCAGCAAATTGACCTTTTGTGCTGGCAATTGCAGATTCATCAATCAATTTATTTATTTCTTTTTCAGCTTTTTTAAAATTTTCTTCTGGGTTTTGATCAAGTTTTTTGTCAAGGTCTATTGGGTTTTTATTTGCTTCGCCCCCCATATTCAATGGATCGAATTTTGTATAATTTGCAGCTCTGTTAGATGTCATTGGACGAACTTCTGTGGTGTTTTTCATTGCTGTTCCGACTCCTTTTCTAGATTGTGCACCATATGAAGTTGGAGGGGGTTTAGTCTTTTAAAAAAAAAAACAGTTTTCTCAAAGAAATTATCTTTTTTCTTAATAACCTTAACGCCACTAAAATCATATGTGCTTGTGTTTGGTTGTTGTTGTTGGGGAAATCCAGTGGTTTGCATGGTTAATTCCTTTTTGAATAGTTTTTCGATGGGAAAAAAAAATTTAAAATAGGGAAGGAAGTTTTAAAAAACTAGGAATTTTGAAATTTTGTTTTTGGTTTTTGTTTTTTATATTGATTTCTTTTTCCTCATAAGATAATAAAAAAAATTGAAATTTGAGTGCTTTTTGTTTTGGTTGTTATAAGCAAATTAGGAAATATTTTTCAAAGTCTATATTTAGATAAACAAGAAAGGGTGATGAATCATTAATTATCCGGCCATAGCTCAGCTGGTAGAGCATCGGACTGTAGAGTTCGTAGTAATCCGTGGGTCCCTGGTTCAAATCCTGGTGGCCGGAAATTTTTTTTTCTCTCAAATTTTTAATTTTTTCTAATTTTTTAATAAAAAAACATATAAATATTTGAAGGAAACTGAGCATTTGTCAGAAATTCCAAATGCTTTTAGGATTCAAGGACATTCTGGACAACAAAAAAATAATCTTAGCCTCTAGTTCGATTTAATAAGGAATAACTTTTATAAATTTTTCATTAGAATCCAAAAATAGAAAAGAATTGCTCCAATTCTTGGTTATTCATTTCTAAAATTTTTCATGCTGATTTCATAATTTAGGACTTGAAATTTGATGTGATGTTCAGCGATTTTGATGAAAATCTGGATAAAAGTTTATTTCCAAGCCCAGAAGAATACACCAAAGTTTTCGATTTTTTTGTTTACCTTGAAGTTTTTATTTTTTTAGGCGACATGTCTCGGCAAAGTGCAAGATGTTAAAGAAAAGATTGAGAAAGAAAAGATTCCTTACGATATTTTGATTTTTTGTGATACAATATGCTTTTGTCAAAATAAAATTATCGAAAAACCCGTATTCTTATAGAATTCAACATAAAAAAATGGTAAAATGAATTAAGGCTAATTCTGCTGAAGCTTTGGAAATTCTTCAATTGTTCTCGGGAAATACTCATATGATTTATACTTGCTTGCATATTATTTTAAAAAATGAATCAGAAGAATTCTTCGAAAATAAAATTATCCAAACAGAAGTCGAATTCGATCAGATACCTATGGAATCTATGATAAACTACAGCAAATCTGAGCATTTTGTGTATTTTTTGTTGTTAAATTGAGATTTTAAAGAATATTTAGGAATAAAGCAGGAGGTTATGCTATTCAAGGAATTGGAGAGTCATTTATAAAGAAAATAAAAGGTTTTTACAAAGAAAAAAATGAAATTATTTATTAAAATATTATTTCAGGCACATATTCAAATGTTGTTGGGTTGCCTTTGAATGAGTTTTGCAGAACTTTATTAATTTTGATGAAAAAAGCAAAATGGATTTGAATTGGAAATTTAATATGGAATTAATATGTTTCTTTTTTAATTATTGTAAAAAAAAATTATTATTTTTTTTCAAAAAAAGGGATATTAAAGAAAAAAACATAATGTTTTTAAAATTTTTGGATTTTAATTTTTTTTTTTTTAAGTAAAATGATTAATTAATCACTTTTTTCCATTCGGCTTTTTGTCATCCTTATGATGTTCTGGAGTTCTTGGGAGGAATCCAAATCTCAATCCGGGAAGAGTAGAAGTTCCATTTGAATTATATTTGATCATCACATCATCGCTGACGAAGGTGTTTTCTTGGCCTGTCCACTTGTTGAACAAATTAGATCCAAAATGTTGGCAATTGATCAAGGTGTTGTAGATAGGGAATTTTTGGAAGAAGTAATAAATGTCATCAACTAAATCATCGAAAGAATAATTGATCACATTTCCTTGAGCCACATTATTGAGATGTAGTGTCGTCGCACCACTGTCGTTCCAGTATCCAGCTCTTTTATCAGCCCATGCGAGATCATTCAAATCACAATTTTTCGATTTTCCAGTATAAATCAGTCTGACTCTTGTATTCCAAATATTTGGATAAATACCATTGTAGCCTCTATCGATGATGAAATGTCTAAAGTCCTTTTCTGAAACCTCCACGCAAAATTCGGTGACATGATGTTTAATATTATAGGCTTGACCAACAATTGGCATGCCGTACTCAAAATACATGACTGACAATTGAGTCACATTCATATCTGGAGTATGCTTATGATCAGCATTGGCCAAAGCCATTTCAGATAAGACCAAATCATAAGGCAAATAACCTGAGTTTCTCCAATAGGTCCTAGCGGTTCTAACTACAATATCCTCGCTGGAATTTGGATTCAGGCTGAAATTCTTAAAGTATGGCTTGATTTGCTCAAAGAGATCGAAACTTTTATTGGGTGAGACAACTAATGGGATCTGTTGATTGAGACCCGATGGATAGTCAAAGAATTGAGACTCTCCATCAGCTCCATTAGTGGTACTGTTGCTGGAATCAAAGAGGTAAAGGTAGACAGTGCTATCTTGGCACCTAATGAAGGTGAGAGAAAATAGAAGGAAAATCAGGATTTGGCCTTTCATAAGTTTTAAATTTTGTATTGATTATATAAATCAGAGAACAAATTTTATTTCAAAGGAAAATTTTGAAATAAAAATTATTATTGTTTTCTTCAAAGCCAAACCATCTTATTAGTTTATGAAATAAAATTATATTTTATTTTAAATTTTAATTATTTTTTTTAAATCTAATTTTCTACATTTTTTTTTATTATTTAATATTCTTTAATTTCCTCCAAAAGGACGAGTCGTAGGGAGGATCGGTAAAGGTGAAAAGTTGAATTGCAATTTTGGAAGGTTGCTTGTTCCATTCGTAACAATTATCATCACATCACTACTGACAAAAGTTAATTTTTGACCTGTCAAGTGGTTGAAGAGATTCGTTCCAAAATGTTGGCAGTTGTAAAGAGTGTTGTAGTTCGGGAATTTTTGGAAATAAGAAGTAATATCAACGAAAAGCTCTGCTAAAGTGTAAAATGGTGAATTAACGACTGCTTGTCCTAAAACATGCAATTGAGGAGTGCTTACCCCATTATTGCTCCAGTTTCCAGATTTTGAATCAGCCCATGAGTTGGTATCATTTAAATTGCAACTAGAAGTTTTGCCAGTGTAAATGACTCTAACTCTGCTGTTCCATGTGTCAGGATAAATTCCGTTATATCCTCTATCCACAATGAAGTGTCTGAAATCGTTTCCTAAGAATTTGACGCAAATTTCGGAGACTTGATGTTTCACTTCATAAGGGTTTTGACTTGCTGGGATGGCCATATTATAGAATAAGTACTCAACAGATTCCATGGTTGCTGTTGCATCTGGAATATGATATTGATCTTCATTCGATAATTCCATTTCACTTTGCACCAATGCCATTGGCAAAAAACCTGCATGTCTCCAATAGGTCTTGATAGTCGCAACCTGACCAAGATAAAGAGTAGTCACTGGAATTGAAAAGTTTTGCACAAAATTATTCAAAACGCTCAAAAACAAGTTTGATGGGTTCGAAATATTGTATTCAAATTGGAGATTTACGCCGCTTGGGTAATCAAAATATTGGGACTCGCCATCAGCAGAGGTTACCGTGCTATTACTTGAGTCAAGGAGGTAGAAGAAAGTAAGGTCAGGGTCTTGGGCATGAATAAATACCACAGAAAGCAAGAAGAAAGCAAGGATTTGGAATTTCATGAGAAATATTTCTTATTTTTTTGAAGTATTTTGAAAAAATCGGGCTTTAAATTTCAAATCAATAATATATTTTATTTCAAATGTTCGAAACAAAATAAAAATTAAAAGGGCTTCTATATTAAGCCTATTTTTAATGTCCTATATTTTTGGTTAAATCTATATTAATGTCAAAAACATATAAAATCTCCTTCTTTTGTAATTTAAAGTCAAGAGGAATTTTTCATTTATAATAAAATAAATTGGCTCTTGGGGATTTTACATTTGGCCATTGTTGTTTTAAAAATTTTAAAAGATTTTTTTTTCTTGTTTTTATAGGTTTTTTTCTTTCGTAAATTTTTTTTTAAGGGATGTAATTTTAATAAAGTCTTCTCATTCCTGTTTTATAAAAAAATTAGAAATATTATCTGATTTTTAATGAAACTGTTTTTATTTTTTCGTTATTTGATATTTAAAAGCAAAGGAATTTTATTAATGATATGATAATTTGATTTCGGAATTTTCACTTATTAAATAAAACTTCTACCCTTCCCGGTTGAGATTTGGAATCCTCCTAAGAACTCCAGAACAATACTTAATCAAAACAAAACAAAACAAATAGAAAAAATATCAATAGTTAATAAAACAAAAATAATAATTAAAGGCATTTAATTTGAATTCTTTCGGAAATTTATTTTTAAAGTGAATTTTTTTTAAAAAAAATTTTCTTATTATTTAAATTTTATCATCAGCACTTTCTTCTTCATCTAAAGGCGTAAATTCGAAGATCAATTTTGGAAGGTTGCTGACTCCATTCGTAACAATTATCATTACATCACTGCTAACAAAAGTCAACTTTTGACCTGTCAAATGATTGAAGAGATTCGTGCCAAAATGTTGACAGTTGTAAAGAGTGTTGTAGTTAGGGAATGCTTCAAAGTAGGAGGCAATATCAATGAACAGATCATCCAAATGGTATTTTTCTGATAAAACATATCCTTTTCCCAAAACATTTAATTGAGGAGCGTTGACTCCATTATTGCTCCAGTTTCCAGATATTGAGTCAGCCCATGATTGCGTATCATTTAAATTGCAACTAGAACTTTTGCCAGTGTAAATGACTCTAACTCTGCTGTTCCATGTGTCAGGATAAATTCCGTTATATCCTCTATCCACGACAAAATGTCTGAAATCGTTTCCTGGAAATTGGACGCAAACTTCGGAGATTTGATGTTTGATTAGATAAGGGTTTTGATCTGCTGGGATAGCCATATTATAGAACAAATACTCAACCGATTCCATGGTTGCTTCTGCATCTGGAATATGAGATTGATTCTCATTGGATAATTCCATTTCACTTTGCACCAATGCCAATGGTAAATAACCCGAATTTCTCCAATAGGTTTTTATACTTATTACATGTCCATGGTTGACACGGTTGGCTGGAATTGAGAAGTTTTGCACCAAGAAATTCCAAACAGTTTGAAATAAGTTTGATGGGGCAGAAGTGTTGTATGGAAGTTCCACATCGATGCCAGTTGGGTAATCAAAATATTGGGATTCGCCATTAGGAGCATTTACTGTGCTATTGCTTGAATCCATAAGGTAAAAGTAAGCAATGGAAGGATCTTGGGCATGAATAAAGACCACAGAGAGCAAGAAGAAAGCCAGGATTAGGAATTTCATGGGAAATTTATTCTTATTTTTATAAAGAATTTGAAAAAATGAGGCTTTTAAATTCAAATCAATAATATTTTTTATTTCAAAATTAATTCGAAACAAAATAAAATTTAAAGACCTTCATCGAGAACTAATTTTGCATTTAATATTTGTCTATTTTTAATATGAAAAAATAGAAAATCAAATTAAAAAAAATTTAGGAATTCTCACTAATTTTCTAAAACAATGGTTTTTAATAATCAAAGTCCACTCGTAAACTTTTCTCGTTTGATAAAAGAACCTTTGTTGACTCCTTTCAAACAAGCATAATTGTTCCATCCTCCATTTCTTCCCTCATTATAATTCCTTATCAGCATGATGCTCGTGGCAAAATGTGGTTTATTCACTTCAGAAATATCAGCTAGATGATGAGAGTTTCTATGTAGTTTTTTAAACACAACCAGGTTTTCTTCATTTGAGGAAAGTTTCACTTTATCAATGAGCGAATGTGGGAATTCAACAGGTGTCTAATTAACATTTAATTTATATTAGAAGAGTGAATTTACATATGAAATCTCCTTTTTTTTGTAGGTTAAAGTCAATGGTAATTTTCGATTCAAAGTGAAATTAACACTTTTCACATTATTTCTTTCCCTCTTTGAAATCGTTGGGTCGATTAGTTTAGGGTTTTTAAACCTTTCTAATGGCTTATTAATAATCCAGGAAATCCAATTAGTCATTCTGATCCTTCGATCTTCTAAAATCACTCTAAAAAATAACAATTTTAATATAACATTAGTCATAAATGTTATTAAATACTGTTGAAGATCATTAAATTCATATCTATTATAATAATCAGTATTGAGGTCCTTTAATAAAATTGTAATGAGTTCTTTATTTAAGATCAAATCCTTTGGCTCATCGGTCGGGAGATCTTCGATCATTATTTTCGCAGCATTTCCTTTTTCAATTATCAATAAATCCAATAATTCCCGTTTATTCATTTCCATTCCTAAACATTTTATTTCAGCGTCAGACAAAACATGTTGCATATCCCTTCCACCACAAAGATGAGTAAAAGAATCACAATGAGTTCGACACTTTTCACATAAACTATGATAAATTTTGCTGATTCCCTGAATTATGAGTCTTTTAAAATTAAAAAAAAATAAAATGAATACTTCTTCATTGATTAGCCTTATTGGATTCACTTTTATTTTCTCAGCGACTTTTTTTGAAGTTGATGTCAAACTTCTCATTTTTTTTTCAGTTTTGCTCAATAAACCCTAAGAAAGTTTTATTTATAATTTGAATTACAAACCATTATTTAAGCAACCATTTTGCGTTTTTCGTCAGTTAATTTTTGGGTTTCCATAAGATCTAATTGGTCCTTCACAATTTTCGTGCAAAAATAGCAAAAACATTGATCTATTGAATGATGATTCAAAACCTATTAAAAATGTAGTTTAGTTTCAACTCATTAGTTATTAAATGTTTACAGGTCCATAAATAGCGAACAAATCCAACCTTTGATTGACGTTAGGATGCTCTAAATTTGGTGGATAGAGAAATCTCCACAAATATTCAATCGTCACCTTAAATTTATTGTAGCTGAAATCTGGGATTTTTTGAGGAATTGGAAATTTGAAAATGTCTCTTTCTTTATTAGCTTCATAAGGAGAATCACTGCCATGAAATTCATTTTTTATCCGATCAACACCATATTTCGCTCTCAAGCTCTCAGGCTCACTTTTCTTTATTTTTGAAAAGAAATGGTTACTTTAATTTCATGTTATTTTCTGATTTTACTTTGGCTTCTAATGGATCAGAAGGTCCCAATAATTTTTTCCATTTGGAAATTGGGTCTTCGGTTTCATGACAAAGCAAGAAAATAACCGACTCACCTCCTAAGAGATAATTTAAAATTTCCTCAAAATAAGGCTTCTTCACATGCTTGTAATAGAGGTTGATAATTTCTTCTTTCATTAATTCTCTTCGAAGCATGTTTTTTATTATGAAGCCTTGACTTTCTAAGATGGTGATAACATTTTGAATCTAGAAAAGAAAATAAAAATGAAAAAATAGAATTGCCAAAATAAACGAACATTTTGCTGTTTGAAACATGTATCTGGCTTGATTATTCCAAGAGTGTATGGTAAGTTTTCTTTCGTTGGATCGAAAAAACTATCTTTTTTGGAAAGGCTCATTTTTTTTTAATCGAAAAAGAAATCAAAAGTTATAAATTTTAAGGAAAAATATTCATTTATTAAATATTAAGAAAAAAGACCAAAAAATATTTTTTTTTTTGGGGAAAAATTTAAAACAC
>Ga0302186_10001564_pt1 | contig 18739 bp, 19 predicted proteins | sample II_Bog_E1_2_FD_198782 | JGI IMG/M metagenome (GOLD analysis project Ga0302186, IMG submission 198782) | Peat permafrost microbial communities from Stordalen Mire near Abisko, Sweden - II_Bog_E1_1 | ecosystem: Environmental > Terrestrial > Soil > Wetlands > Peat | place: Sweden: Abisko...
TTGTTTGATATGGTGTGATATGGTGTGATATGGTGTGATATGGTGTGATATGGTGTGATATGGTGTGATATGGTGTGATATGGTGTGATATGGTGTGATATGGTGTGATATGGTGTGATGGGACAAACAAATAACTAAACTTCAAACCAATGATATTAAACAGTAAATTGATAAGAAACGGAGTTAATATTTGTTTTAAGTTTATTATAGACAATATTTTTGATGGTTTTAATATGAGTGTCTTCTTTTTTGGATTCGATTATTTTTAGTAATGTAGTTTGGAATTCGATTTCAATGTTATCTGTTTTATCGGAACAATTTTTTTTCCATTCATTTAATTTTATAATCATATTATTTTGTATATTATTCCATAATGTTTTACCAATTATATCATCATCTATCCACTGTTGAACATCAAAATTATAATAATATATTTTTATGAATGCCATAACGGAAGAATTGCGATATGTGTGTGATATGTTTTCATATATAAAAATAGGATATTCATATTTGTTTGTGTGTTTTGTCATATAGGTGTCAATATTTCTCTCAATTACATAATTTAAATATTCAATTACTGAACACCTTAAAAGATATTCAATGTCTGTTATTTCTATTTTTGTAAATGCGTTTAAAAGCGATTTTAAAGGCAATATTGGTTTTATATTTTGTCCCAACCACTCTAAAACACTGGTTTTCATAATTGTATGTTTTTTAAGTAGTGCAACCTCTTTTTCTAATGAGTATTGTTTTTTAACTACTTCTTTTATTACATTATAAAGTGTTTCCAGTGTTATATTTGGATTTGCAATTGTATCATTGTTATTATTATTATTATTATTATTATGTTCTATTAAAGAATGTGAATTAGTATAAGTAGATGCAGTAGGCTTTTTATGCATTATTTCACATATTATTTCGTGTTCATACCATCTTTTCTTATTTTTATATTCATTTCCACAATATGAACATATGTGAGTTGTCATTGTTTAAAGATTAATGTTAAACGACATATTTTAATAATTTATATTTCATTTTTTTATTGGTTAAGCGTGTCTAACTGACTTAATCCAAAGTAAAAATTTATAAACCATATTTATTTTTTATATGAGGATTGGGAGGGTGCTTGTGGGTGCTTGTTCTTTATTAAGACCAGTGGTCTATAATTAGGTATGTGCGTGAGGGTGTGAGGATGTTATGTTAAATATGTAAAAATAAAATAATAATATATTTTTTATTAGCACATTTCTCTTTTATTATTATAATTTTATATAATAAGAGAGAAATAACTCCACCGCTATTATTTTTTATAAACTAATAATCTAATAATCTAATAATCTAATAAACTAATAAACTAATAAATACAATGAGTAATACTGCTATATTTTCATTTAATATGCCATATAAAATGGATTTTGGTAAAGGTGGAAGTGGTCGTTGTCGTAATTGCGATACAAATTTGACGACGGATACACCAGCCAATCAATATCAGCGTCTTAAAATAATTCAAAAAACGGTTCGTGTTCCTTCATCACTTTATACTATGAATATTGGTGCATTAAGTGCATATAAACAGCCCACCGCAAAAACTCATGGTGTTTGTTGGAATCAACAAAGCGACCGACCGTTTCCCAGTGTAGCCAGAGAAACCGTCCCATCGGGACACAGTTCGTTAGCAGTATCACATAAGGGGGGCGGTTTTGGTTGGGGCGGTCGTTCTTATACTCAAACGTCTTCACGTCCGGGTGCGCAAATGCCGGGTGGGGTTGGTTGTGATATTAAACATAATTGTTATATGCGACATTTGAATCGCATAAAGGCGATGGGTCCGCTTAAACAGCAAGGAGTGCCGATTAGTTTTGGAGGATTTATTCCATTTAATCGCGCGGTTCCAATTTATGGAGGTAAAACGATGAAGACGGGTATATCGGCAAATTGTAATTGCAATGATAAATATTCGGGTAATATCCAATTGCTTTATCAGGGTTCCGATATGTATGGTGAATTGTATCCAAATATAACATTATCATTGTCTGTAGGTGATAAAGTATATGCGTTATATCCGGGTGTATCTCAATGTTATTCAGTTGCAACAATTAATACGGTTAATGGCGATGGATTTTTTATTATACAATTTGAAGATGGAACAACGGATACCCAAAATTTAAGTCAATTAAGAATATACTATCCTTGTGGAGAATCCCAAACTGCAGCCAATGATTTATTGGTTCAAGATTTTATTGATATTAACGGAGAAACGGACACCTTTAATTCGGCTTGTATTTATCCAAACAATTCATTTATCCAAACATTATTCGCATAAACCCACAAAATACTTAATTTATCTTTAATATCTTTTTTATAATGGTTTATATTTTTCTCTCAATAATATATATCTTTTAAAAATTATAACGTTTAATATAGAAATGCCCGCACCTTCATTTAGAGTGAAAATGAATATTACAACAAGTAGCGATGTTGCTTATTTACGCAATTATAGAATGCAACAACAAAAAATGGTAGCAGCGGCACCACGACAAGCATTGAGGCAAATGACATTAAATTCTCCTATGGTTGGACGCATTCATAATGTTCGTCCTGGGTGCGGTTCTTGTGGTAAATAAATGGATTTGGTAGAGATTTTATCTTTATTAATATTATAAAAAGTTGAATAAAACAATATAAAGATATATTATAATATGAATAATTTGGGTAGTATGTCGTCAAATGCAACAAGTAATGTGAAAAGTTATCCAACGCAGTCTTTGCACAAATCAACGAACTATAAAACATTATTTGATACTGTTATTTTACCTTATGGACAGCAATATAATAATTGTAATAATACACTATGTTATACTTATAGCAAAAATTATATTTATACACCACATAGTGCATATGGCATGGTTGGGCGGTCTGCTGCCGGTTATTTAGGACAACGACATCGTTTATAATTTAAAAAATAAATATAAAAAGAGAGAAATAAAATAAAAGTTAATAGGTTTGTAAGTTAATAGGTTTCTCTCTTTTAAACAAATAAATAAATATAAAAAGAGAGAAATAAAATAAAAATTAATAGGTTTGTAAGTTAATAGGTTTCTCTCTTTTAAACAAATTAATAAATATAAAAAGAGAGAAATAAAATAAAAATTAATTAGTTTGTATGTGTTGTAAGTTTCTCTCTTTTAAACAAATAAATAAATATAAAAAGAGAGAAATAAAATAAAAATTAATTAGTTTGTATGTGTTGTAGGTTTCTCTCTTTTAAACAAATTAACAAATATAAAAAGAGAGAAATAAAAGTTAATTAGTTTGTATGTGTTGTAGGTTAAAATCGTTTAGATGTGGATAAAATGGATTGGAAATGGATTAATACGGGTGATTCGTGAAAAAATGTGCTCCAATCGGCGGTTATTAGTAGGATAATGCCAAAAAGAAATAATAACAGTCTTACTTCATAAGGTAGAACAATTTGTGGTGTTCTTGGATTAAAAAGATGAATAATTAAAATGGACATAAGACAAATAAAAATAAATTCCATTCTCTCTTTCCAAAACTCAATATGTTTTGCTTTTGGGTCATCTGTTTTATTTTTCATTTTATAAAAAAGGTATGAAATGGCTAAACCAATAAAAATGACTTTCACAATTATAATGAGATAAATAAACGGATGCATTTGGTTGTTTATTGTTTGTTGTTTGTTGTTTGTTGTTTGTTGTTTATTGATATATAAAATGAGAGAAATAAAATGAGAGAAATAAAATAAATATTAATTAATAAACATTAATAAACATTAATTGTAAATAGAGGAGAGGAGAGGAGGTTCAGGAAAACGGTGAAAAAGATATTAAAGATAAATTATAGGTATTTATTGTTTTGAAATTATTTGGGTGTAAATGGATATGATGATGATGATGATGATGTGTTTTTTTTTATGGGAGTAGTGGAAAGGGCCGGTATTGTTGCATCCATTTTTTTATTTATTAAATAGGTTATATAAGGATTTGTAAAATTGAATTTTTTTATTAATTCGCGCTTTTCGATTTTATAAACAGATTTAATGTCAGACCAGTCTTTTATTATTCCCGTGTCTTTCCAAGATGTAAATAGCCAATTATCTTCAGGGTCATTTGCCGATGGAGGCAGCATTTTTTGTGCTATATATTTTTCATATTTCTCTCTATGAAGTGGTCTTATAAATCCTTTATTATTTTGATAAATTAAAATTGGTTTGAATGGAGTCTCTAAAATATGAGACTGATATTCTTGCACTTTTTCCGCATAATCTTCTTCATCACTGTCATAAGGGGTATCATAAAAATAACCGCGCTCGCGTGTTAATGGAATATACGATAAACTACCATTTATGTGTTCTATTTCTAATACTTTATATTTGTAAAAGTGAGTATTAAATGGATATTTATTAAATAATGATGACATCGATAAATAAATAAAGTAATGCTTATGTTTATTATATTTATTATATTATATACTTACAATGCAAAATAATATTTTTAGTTTCATATTTCTCTCAAACTTATAAAATGCAATATGATTTTATTTTAATCCCCATAAATATGACCAAATAGAACTCACACCTGACTCCGAAAATGCAAAAGGATTTTTATAATTTGTATTTGTATTGGATGTATTTGTATTTTTAATGTCTAATTGAAATTTGCAACTATAATCAGGAGGATTGTTTAATGCTACGCAAGGATTGCACGGACCATCTATAAACTGGAATCCAGGGACTTCTGTTTCTAAAGTTGAGTAATCGGTTATAATTTGTTGTTGAGAAGAAGAGGATATATTATTTATAGTTGGGTCGGATGTATAATTACCATTTGACATAGGCATTATTTTTTGCGGTATGAGTGCGCCGTCTGGGTCCGTTGGATTAATTCCACAACGTATAACTGGTCGTTCTCGTATTTGTTCTCCAGATTGAAATGAAAATTGCCCGATGCCTTTGCGGGTAGGTAGATTATTTGACGAGGAATCTTGAATAATAACGCCATTTATGAGGAATTGTCCTTCTTTTGATTGTTGTGAAAGAATTTGTAGTATTTGCCCTTGGCTGTATATACGTTTTGCTTGTCGTAGTCCGTCTTCTGGAAGATTGGATATATATGTGTTATATTTCAAATTTTGTTTATATAATTCTTCTACTTCTGGAGACCATTCCCAGTTATTATTCGCAAAATAATAATCCAATTCTTCAGTGGATGTGGTCTTTTGTAATTGGTCTATGTCAAAAATAGTGGATGGATTAATTGTATGTTGCAAATCCGTAAATTGTTTAATTTGAGCATCTGTCCATTGATTGTATGCAGATATAGATGTGGGTGAGTTCGTATTAGTTGATGTAAAACCGTCTTTTATGGGAATGGAAGGGATGGGAATTATGGGTGTAGGCGGACTTTGTTTTTTAATTAATTGCATAAATCGCGAAATTATAACCCACCCTATTATAAAAATAATAGTAATGCGATAATCTTTATATATTGCAAGATATATTAGAATTAAAAGCAGTATTGCATTTCCTAAAACTGTATCCAATAATAGTGTAAGTGTATCTGGAAGAACATAAACTATTATAAGAATAATTCCCAATATAATGATAAGCAAAATAAACAACTCCTTTGTGGTTTTAGGTGGCTTTAATTGTTTTAAATCTATTGCACTTAATTGCGCAATAATGGTTGTGTCTTTTTGTTTATTACCATTATTATCCTTCATACAATAACAATAGAAAAATATATGTTTTTACTTATTATGTAGGTGTGCGTGCATTAAAAATTATTAATTAATTTATATAAATACATAATTCATATAAATTATTATTATTATTGTGGATTTGTAAATGTGTGAGTTATGAGGGTGAAGTGAGTTATAAAAGTGGAGTGAGTTATGAGGGTGAAGTGAGTGGAATGAGTGAGTGAAATAAAAATAATTAACCAGATGAACCAAATCCACCTTGTCCTCTCTCGGTTGTGATTCCCAAGTCTTCTAAAGTATCAACCAATTCAACACAAATTGGACATAAATCTGGTGCGCAAAGTTGCACAATGCGACTGTGTTTAGTTAATTCGGGGTCATATTTATTGAAATTTTTATTGTCCAATAATGCAATCAAATTGCCACGATAACCCGCATCAATAATGCCGACTGAATTTACCAGTCGAAATGGCGAACTTGACCGTGAATACATATAATATCCAGTTGGATGTGTATAATTCTGATCACCATAAACCAATACGGCGGAACACTTGACATAGTGGTTTAGTTTGCGAACTAAATCTTCCGAATAATTCTGTATTTGCATATTATATGGAACTAAAAGGTCAAATCCCGCATCTAAAAATTGGTCTGTTATTAATTTACTATTATGTTTGTCAATACGTTGTTTATATGTTGGATATAAATCGGCTAATACTTCTGGCTCCAATTTTAAATCAACATCCACAAACAATTTAAGATGCATATAATGCCCATATTTAAGAATTAATGTTTCATGATAATTAGATAAACAAAATTTGCTTGATGTTTCCATTTAAATTACGAACGAAATAACGAAATAACGAAATAAAACTAATATTTATATTTTAAATTATAAATATCGTTTTATATTCTTTTTTTGGGGTAAAAGGTTATTATTCCAATCCTGCTACAATTAATAAAATCACTAATGTAAATAATGCAGATATTTCAATAATACTACAATTATTCATATCAGTATCCGTATCAATATCAGTATCAGTATCAGTATCGTTGGTATTGGTGTTGGTGTTGGTATTGGTGTTGGTATTGGTGTTGGTATTGGTATTGGTGTTGGTGTTGGTATTGGTGTTGGTGTTGGTGTTGGTGTTGGTGTTGGTGTTGGTGTTGGTGTTGGTGTTGGGATTGGTGTTGGTGTTGGTGTTGGGATTGGTTGTATAATTAATAATGCTATCACTTGTATTTGTTTCAATTTGGATGGTATAATATAATTCTTGTTCAATAGGTTCCATCATTTTGTATATATTTGTATATATTTGTATATATTTTTATATATTTTTACATTATTTTGTTTTGTGTCATTATTTTGTAATAATGGTTTATATGTTTATATGTTTATTATATAAAAATATGTTTATAGTATATAAATTAACTTTAATAAAATATTGTATATATAACAATAAAAATAACTTCACAAATAAATAATGTCATTATCGTCATTTAAAAAAACATCGGTAATCCGTTATGGTTCAAAACGTTCGGGAAAGCCACCTGGTGGCATTTGGTTACCACAAGGTCCATTTGGATTTGGTGCAAATAATAAGATTTTAAAGGAGGCGTTCCAGTCATATGGTGCAGTAGGTTTTTCTTTAGAAGGTGCGCATCGTAATGTTGGTTATATTGGTAAGGATTGTCGTATGTCTCGCAATGGAACGCCATTTCGCGGTGTGAATGCGGTTGGATGGGGTGGAACATATGGGAATTATCCTGCTACACAGCCAGTATTTAATGTTGGGCGTGTTATTACACAAGGACAACAATGGGAATATGTGAAACCATCTGTTTTATCAACCAAAGGAATGTTGGAGAAAAAATATCGTTGGATTAATAATGGTCAATTTCCCAATAATTGGGTTCAACCAAATTATGCATCAACAAATCAGTCTGCTACTAAAAGTCAAGGTATGTATATTCATGATAAAACCACATCTAATATGACTGTATCTGACGTGAATGCGGCTGCAAAATATGTCGGTAATATTAAATGTTCGCAACCAAATTTATATGGTAATTCAACTGCGCAATTTAGGTATGATGATTTAGCGCGTAATGCTCCTTATACTAAACAACTGCATAATATTCAACCGTCATCAATTCATACATTGCGTATTCAACGACGTTGCACATTACCGATTGGACCTCAAAAACCGTTTCCGTGGGCTACAAACGGTAATGCTTGCAATTCCACTAATCTTGTTTTTTTGTCGCCTCCCGACTGGTATTCTAAAATTACGGAGGCGCAACAGGCATTTGAATTGACTGATAATGTGGAAGGTGTTTCGGCGGCTACAATCGCAAATGTGGGACCAGTATTACAATATGCAACATCAAAAGAAATAGGAAATGGTGTTTGATGATGGGGGTAAGGGGGTAAGGGGGAGGGGGGTTGTGGTGAGTTATTATTAAAATGGATATAGTCTATTTCGCATAAATTGGTGATTGAATTATTATTATTTTTTATAATTTTAAAAATAATAATAGTGGGGACGGGGGCGGGGGCGGAGCGGGGAGCGCGTGTTATTAGAATGGAAACCAAAAGTAGGGTTTAGGATTATTTATTCCATTTAAAGCATATAGTTCGTCTAATCTGCCTTTATAACTGCTGTTTGATGGTTTAATGTCATTTGTAATTTGTTTAAAACAAGTGGTTTCATTAATGGGTATGGATTCATTCATTTTGCTATCTGCAAATATTATTTCATATATTTGATTTGTATGAGGATTTAATAAATAAGGCATACGTCCAAAAAAAAATGGAAATTGTAGATGTTTTATATTATTATCTTTAATAAATTTGTTAATAAAAATATTGCGTTTATTGAAATATGCATTATTCATATTATATCATAAAATATTTTAAAAATAACCCCATTTTAACGCAATGCGCCCTAAAATAAACAGACTCTCTAAATTAGTCTATTGTCTATTGTCTATTAATAATATTTAATTTATTTCACATAAATTGGTGGTTGATTTATTATTATTATTTTTTACAGTATTAAAAATAATAATAATGGCGCGGCGATGGTAGTATGAAACTAAGTAGGAATATTTATTTATTTATTTATTTATTTATGCAATATCGTTGGCGGTAGTTGTTTTATTTATTCCATTTAAAGCATATAGTTCGTCTAATCTGCCTTTATAACTGCTGTTTGATGGTTTAATGTCATTTGTAATTTCTTTAAAACAAGTAGTTTCATTAATGGGTATGGATTCATCAATTTCGCTCGCTGCGATTATTCCGTCATATATTTGATTTGTATGAGGATTTAATAAATAAGGCATACGTCCAAAAAACGTCGGAAATTGTAGATTTCTTACATTATTATCTTTCATAAATTTTTTAATAAAAATATTGCGTTCCTGAAAATATGCACTTCCACTATTTTTCTTAATTATTTTTGGATTTGTATCAATGGTAGAAGGCACAAATGGCGTTGATAAATTATTCAATGCTTCAATAAGTTTAATATTGACATCCACATCTGTTTCTGATAAGGCATTCAATTTTAATATCTCTTGTAATTCACTAATTCTTGTAACTACCGTAAAATTGGGTTTGATGTCATTTTTTGAACCCGTTTCTACTGAATACATTGTTTTTGCGTGTGTATTTAAATAGTAGTCAATGACACTGTCTTTGTCAAAAAGCAGACTGTTATTTTTTTTTAATTTTGTTAAATTATTGTCGCTTGCATATTTTTCAATATGTTGTGCTCTTTTTTCCTTTATTTTTTCTTCGGTTTCTTTAGGTATTCCGTTTAATCCATATAGGTGGTCTAATTCGCCCGTATAAGTTAAACCCAACTCGCATTTATTTGAAACTTCCTTAAAAAATGCGGCTTCATTTATTTCGTCAGTGTCGCGGAATATATTATTTGATGTATATAATGGTTCTACTTTGTATATTTTATTTGTTTGTGGATTTAAATAATAGGTGCCCATACCAAAATAATTATTTTTTAATTCTCTCAAATTATTGTGGGCAATATAATTTTTAATGAATTCGTCTGCCCGTAATTTATGTTCAGTGTATTTTTTTTGGTAGTATGATTCTTTTTGTTCCATAACTAATATATTAGGATTATACTTGTATTGATTTTCAAGGAAAAATTTTTCATCCAATACAGGAACAGCCACGTCATTTGTGTTTGTGTATAATTTATTTAATGTTAAAATATCAGTTAATTCGTTTTCTTGTATTACTTTTTCAAAATAAGGTTGGACATTGTCGTGGTGCGGATAATTACGAATTTTATATACTGTTTTTGATTGAGGGCTATAATAATATGTGTAAGATATCAAATACGAATCGTTCAATTGTGTTAAATTATTGTCTCTAACATATTTTTCAATATAACTCTTTCTTTGGTTTTTAATTTCATCGGTATCGGTAGGGTTGGTGTCATATGCGTCAATAGTTGGACTATAAATATAATTTGTTTTGGGTTCGGGCTTGAATTGCGCTAAATTATCTGTGTTTAAAATATCAGTTGTAATACTCATATGTTTTATATGGCAAATGTTTTTATATTATGTTTAAATAATATAAAATAAGGTGTGTTATTAACGCATTATTTGTTTATTGTTTATTGTTTATTTAAACTGGATGTCGGTTTGTTTGTTTGTTATAAAACTAAAAACTAAAAACTAAAAACTAAATCATTTTCGGGATGCATTTATTTTTTAATTTATGACTGATAAATATAAATAAGATGGTGCTGAGTCTGTAATGACTAAATATGGATATGTGTAAGATGGGGCTTTGTGATAAGCGATTGTTTAAATTTTAGTAAAAGCCGTTGTATGGCAGAGGTGGCGGAGGTGGAGGTGGGATATTAATATTTCCGGTATAATCAAATGTGTAATATCTTTTGTCTCGCATAAGTTTGTCAATTTCGGCGGCATTGATTTCTCTAATATTGTCTGCTTTTGGATACTCTACTTTGTATATTTTCGTTTTTTCTGGATTTAAATAATAGGAAGTCATTCCATAAGTCATTGAACAATATTTAATTAATTTATTTTTCTCAATAATTTTTTCAATGTCTATTTTTTGTATTGGTTGAACATGTCCGCTTATTAAATATGCGTTATTAATATTATCGGAATACATTTATATTTAATATTATATCATAAAATATTAAAAAACAAACCATATAACGCACCCTAATTATATTGTTTGTGATTGATAAAGTAATATTCGTTTATATGGGTCTTGTTGTGTTGAATTTTTTATGAAACAGTTAATAGACATTAAAATATTTTTATATTCTTTTTCATCCAGTATTTGAGAAAAATATGTTTGAATTATATGTCCAATACTATAAAATACGGCGGACTTATATATGTTATCTGGAATACATTTTATTTCGGGTGCAATGTAATTTATAATTGATTTATTTAATTGTTTTGAGAGAAAATTGGATGATGATATGAGGGGAAGTGGTGCAGGAGGTGTTGTAATTGTTATTTCTTGTGTTTTTGGGTTTATAGGTAAAAACTGGGTTATTTCTGGATCAATTATAAAGGTATAATTATCTATCATTATTATATTATTTGGCTGTAAATATGCAGGTATAAATAAATTCAATGATGACAATGAGGACGATAATGACAATGAGGACGGTTTTGGTGGGTCGGGGTTCATAAAGTAATTTATTTGATTTGATATGTCATATATTAATTTAAGTATTTGTTCCAATGTAAGTATTGTTTGTGGTGTTAAATTGCATTTATTTGCGCAATAATATATATATTCTTTCGTTGATGTGGTGTAGGTTCCACCCGATAATTGTTTTTGTAACCAATATTCCCATTTTTTTTGTAGTTTTGCGGGGGTATTGGATTGAATTGTAATTATATATTCTTTTACCATTACAAAAATAGGGAAGAGAGGCTGTTCTGGATTATATAATTATAATATATTTATAATATGTTTTTAATGAATAAAAAACGAATTGGAGTAAGTCCATTAAATAAAATTGGACCCAATGCAATTGGGGTCGGGATGGGTGGTGGAGGTGGTGGTGGTGGTGGTGGAGGTGGTGGTAATCGTTTTTGTAATAATAAACAAGCAAAAATAGAGCAATATAGGAAGGTATATTTGAAGGGAGTTTATAAAGAAAATACAGGTTTAGAGCAAATTAAAAAGCAAAAGGAAATTATAGCGACCGCACAACAACACTCAAAAGTGGAGGTTGAAATATCTAAAATAAATGAGGTCGAAAATGCGATTATTAATTCGCCTATGTCTGTTATAGTGGATGAACTCTCATTTACGTTATCGGATAAGGTGCCAAATTTTAACGCAATAAATATTGTTGGACCTCGTTCTACTGATATAAATACAGTTCCCACGACAGATAATGTGCAGTTTAAGTTTTCAAATGAGACACCTACACTTGCTGCATTGTTGGATAATGCGACTGTTATTAAAAATGATGCGGATATTCAGCCTCAAGATTTGAGACAGATTGTTAAAATAGATTTATTGGATATTGTAGATAATGGTGTAGATAATGGTGTAGATAGTGAAACTATGATACTTTATCAGTCATTAACTGGCGATGAATATGAGTTGGATGATAAAATAGTTGTGCCGGCATTTTTGCAGTTTATTCGCAATAATAATATAGGTGTGATTTGTAATGTATATCAGGAGATGTATATTAATAAAATGGCAACGGGGTTTGGCGATTATATTCGCGGTTGTTATTTTTTGATTCAATTTTGCAATTATTTGTTTGAAATATATAAAATAAATATTCAGTTTGATTTTTGGATTTCGCATCAGTTGTCAGCGTTTTTGATGAATGGAGGGGAATTGTTTTCAAAATTTGCGGATAACCATAAAAAATGTATTCCGCGAAGACACGATATTGTTGCATGTGATGACCAAAATTGGAAGGGAACAAAATTTAATGAAAATGGAATTTATTTGGATAAAGTAAATTCAAAAAAACATATATTATATTTTATGAATTATTTAATGTATGATGGATTAATTAGTGGTAGTGGTAGTGGTAGTGCAAATTCTCCAAAACAATCTTTATTTGTTTATACAATATCGTTTCCATTATATCCAAAAATAATTACGTCGGCTTCGCGTGATATTATTAAATATTTTTTCACTCCAACCAATGAGTTATCATTATATATAACGTCCATTATGACATCTTTATCATTAATGTGTGGTCAATATAAAATAATACATATTCGGTCAGGTGATAATTTTTTAATGGAGACTGAAACTGGGGCGAGGACGGCATTTACTTATATCTATAAACAAAAAATTGCATCATTAATATTAAAATCTGGTATTTTAGATAATAATGAGTCTAAGTCTGTGTCTGTGTCTGCAATGTCGTCAGTATTAATTATTGCCGATAATAATTATATAAAAGATTTTATTATTGGTGAGTTTCCATTTATTAAATGTATTAAAAAAACGATTGGACATTTAGGAGAGGGACAAATACAAGAGCATGAGAAAATTCAAAATACTTTATTGGATTTTTATTTATTGGCGAATTCAAATCGTATTGTATCTTTTTCATCTTATAAACACGGCTCGGGATTTAGTCGTTGGTGTGCTGAAACATATAATATTCCATATTCTTGTTATTTTGTGAAATGTAGAAATGTTTAATTGTAGATTGTTTGTGGTTGTATCAAGAATAACTTTTGAATAACTTTTGAATAATATAAATTATATAAATTATATAAATTATATAAATTATATAAATTAAATATATATATTGAATATTTTGTTTTATTTTGTTTTATTTTGTTTTATTTTATTTTATTTTGTTTTATTAAACAATGGCAACTGGAAATACAAATTATGGAGCAAATGCTTTAGAAAAAATAACGACTGGTGCAGACAATACTGCATTGGGTGCATATGTATTACCACTTATTACAACCGCGTCTAATAATACAGGTATTGGAACCAATGCACTTTTACAAAATGTGTCTGGTCAATATAATACGGCAATTGGTGTTGCTGCGGAATGTTTTACATTGGGTTCGGGTAATACTGCGATTGGTTCAAATTCGCAACAGGGTGTAAATGGTTCTTCATCTGGGAGTTATAATTCATCACTTGGATTGGGTTCATTATATACGATGCAGTCGGGAAATAATAATACTGCGATTGGTGTAAAAGCGGGGGCAACATTAACAACTGGCTCAAATAATTTGTTTGTGGGTTCATTTGCGGATGTGGAGACAAGTGCGTTAAACAATACGACTGCGATTGGTAATAATGCGAAAGCATCTGCCAGTGGTCAATTGGTGTTAGGAACATCATCTTCGGTGGTATATGTTCCTACGAGTTCGTATATGGGAGTAGGTGTATATGACCCATCTGGTTTTTTGCTTGAATTGGATACGAATATGGGCGGTGGAGGAGGAGCATCTGGAGGACTTGATGTGAGTGGGTGTCTTCGTATTGGTCCTTCTGGTTCTACTGCGAATGGTATTTATTTTCAAGATGGTTCATTTCAAAATACTGCAGTGGTTGCCGATATTCCCGATGGCAATTATTGGGGACAATATATTTATTGGAATACGGTGACAAGTCCTGCAGCGTGGGCGATTGGGTCGTCAAATATAACGCTTGGATATGGTGCGGGACAGACATCTCAAGGTTCATATGGTATTGCACTGGGTTATGATGCAGGAAATAGTAATCAAGGTTCATATGCAATTGCAATTGGTGTGAATTCTGCGATATATGACCAATCGTTAAATGCGGTTGCGATTGGAACAAATGCGGGATATACTTTACAAGGTGAATATTCAATTGCATTGGGTTATCAATCTGGACAATATACACAAGGCAATTCTGCGATTGCAATTGGAACGACTGCTGGTCAAGAATCGCAAGGTAGTGGTGCAATTGCGATTGGTTTAGGTGCGGGATTTTATGAACAGACAAATAATTCAATTGCGATTGGTTTAAATACTGCGAATCAGTCTCAAGGACAGTATTCGATTGCATTGGGTTCGGGCGCGGGTCAATATACACAGGGTAGTCTTGGAGTAGCAATTGGTGTTCAAGCGGGACAGGAATCGCAGGGAACTGCAGCGGTTGCAATTGGTCGTTTTGCGGGTATTACGGGACAGGGTGTGGATTCAGTGGCGATAGGAGAGTCAGCGGGTCAAACATTTCAAGGTGCATATTCGGTAGCAGTTGGATATGGTGCGGGTTCAATGGACCAGTCGGGAAATTCGGTTGCGATAGGTAATTATGCGGGTAATTTAAATCAGTATGATATTGCGGTGTCGGTTGGTTATTTAGCAGGTCAATATACTCAAGGTGAGGGTTCGGTAGCGATTGGGTCAGAAGCGGGGAAACATATTCAAGGACAGTTTTCGGTAGCAATTGGTAATAGTGCGGGAGAAACGTCGCAAGGTGGTTTTTCGGTTGCATTGGGGACAAATTCGGGACAAACATCACAAAGTAATTATTCTGTGGCGATTGGATATGAGGCGGGGGCGAGTTATCAGGGGTCAAGTTCAATATCGATTGGAGAGGGTGCGGGAGGTTATGACCAATCAAATAATGCAATTGCAATAGGAGCGGCTGCAGGGGGGCAATATCAGGGTAATGGAAGTATAGCAATTGGTTCAGGTGCGGCGCAATATACACAAGGCGCGGGTTCAATCGCGATTGGTGTTCAAGCGGCGCAAACATTGCAAGGAAGTGCGGCAATAGCAATCGGTCGTTTAGCAGGTATTACGGGACAGGGCAATGATGCGATTGCATTGGGAGAGTATGCGGGACAAGCATCGCAAGGTTCTTATTCTATAGCAATTGGTTATGAGGCGGGAGAGAATATGCAAGATGTTTTTTCAATAGCGATTGGTTCAACGGCTGGTCAAACATTGCAGGGTAATAATTCTATAGCGATTGGTCATAGTTCAGGAAATAGTAGTCAAGGGACATTTTCAGTAGCAATTGGAGAAGAAGCGGGATTTTTGTCTCAAGGTTCTTATTCTATAGCAATTGGTTATGAGGCGGGAAGTAATAATCAATCAACAAATACTATTGCGATTGGTTCAAATGCGGGACAAACATTACAAGGTTTATCTGCGATAGCAATTGGTAATAGTGCGGGTGAATCTGGACAGGGGTCTTATTCAATTGCAATAGGTGCATATGCGGGACAAACTACAATCAATTCTAATTGTATTATTTTGAATGCATCAGGTGCGGGATTGAATTCGGTTGCGAGTAATGGTTTATATATAAATCCTATATCGAGTTCAGTAACATTGAGTAATGTTTTAGCATATGATGTGAGTGGTGGTTCGCACCAAGTTACATATATTCCGGGTTCATATGCGGATACAAATGGTAATATGTATGCGGTGTCATTTAATACAACGTCTGATTATCGCATTAAAAAAAATGTGGAGGATTTAACTTTAAATAGTTTTACGGTTGATAAGTTGCGTCCAGTATCATATTACAATGATAAAAAGGGTAAATTGGACATTGGGTTTATTGCCCACGAGGTGGGTTTAGAATATCCATTTTTAGTGGATGGTGAAAAAGATGGGGAATATTTACAAAGTATTCATTATACTGGATTAATTGGTATTTTAGTAAAAGAAATACAGATATTAAAAGAGAGAATTAATAATTTGGAATTTTAAAAATAATTATTATTTGTCACGATATTTATTATTTAAACCTATAAAGTTATTATTATTTGTCACGATATTTATTATTTAAACCTATAAAGTTATAAACAATAAAGTTATTATTTTATTATTTATTATTATTTGTCACGATATTTATTATTTAAACCTATAAAGTTATAAACAATAAAGTTATTATTTTATTATTTATTATTATTTGTCACGATATTTATTATTTAAACCTATAAAGTTATAAACAATAAAGTAATTGGTTTGTTGTTAATGATTATTTTGTCACGATATTTATTATTTAAACCTATAAAGTTATTATTATTTGTCACGATATTTTTTATTTAAACCTATAAAGTTATAAACAATAAAGTTATTGGTTTGTTGTTAATGATTATTTTGTCACGATATTTATTATTTAAACCTATAAAGTTATAAACAATAAAGTTATTGGTTTGTTGTTAATGATTATTTTGTCACGATATTTATTATTTAAACCTATAAAGTTATAAACAATAAAGTTATTATTTTATTTTTTATTATTATTTGTCACGATATTTATTATTTAAACCTATAAAGTTATTATTATTTGTCACGATATTTATTATTTAAACCTATAAAGTTATAAACAATAAAGTAATTGGTTTGTTGTTAATGATTATTTTGTCACGATATTTATTATTTAAACCTATAAACCTATAAACCTATAAAGTTGTATATTTTAATATATTTTATTATATTAAAATAGGTAAAATGGATTCATCAGGTGGTTCTAAAAAATATATTTTTATATTTTGTGTTTGTATTCTTATTATTTATACTATTTCCAAAATTTTAGAGTATAAGGGGGTTCAAATCACAAACAATTATGTTTATATTCTATTTTATATTTTTCTTATTATTACTGCTTTAATTTTGCCTAATTATTCGTGATTTTGATGTAAATACATAAAAAAAATATTAAAGATAAATTTTTATAGAATAGGGGGTGCTTTTGGATAGCAATCTCTTTAATATTTTTATGCGTTAAAGGAGTTCCCAATCATCGTTATGGGTTTGGGTTTGGGTTTGGGTTTGGGTTTGGGTTTGGGTTTGGGTTTGGGTTTGGGTTTGGGTTTGGGTTTGGGTTTGGGTAGGCATAAACCAAAATTGAATTCCAAATAATTTGTTTATCAAACGAGGGGTGTTTTCTTCTGTTTTATATGCATTGGTAGATTCAATAATTTCCCAATCACTGTCATCATTGTCGGGGTAAATGTCAATGTCCGGGTCATTTTTGATATTACTATCATTTGCATTGTGTTTCGTTGTGTCATCATCATTAACCATTTTTAATGATGATAATTTAATTAAATTCAAAGGTGTAGAATCTCTATTACAATCCAAAACATCTCTCCCATCGTCATTGATGGCGGCGGTGTATGTATTGTTCGCTCTCAATTCATCAATAAAATCCCAATCCATTAAGGAGGCTGCGGTGGCGGTGGCGGTGGCGACAGGTTTAGGATTGATATATATCATTTGAGAGTATTGTAGCATCGTTTGCATTTTAACTTGAACGTATATGAATGTATATGAATGTATATGAATGTATATGAATGTATATGAATGTATAAGTTCGTTATTATTAATAATAATTGATAGCGGCTGTAGAAGTTAGCAGATTTGGTTTAATGTTTAATGTATATATTTTTAAATGTAATTGCAATCATTTTTAATTTATTTTTGGGGCATATATGTGAAGGGGGTCCCCTTGGGGTATAGTTTAAAAATACAAACAAAAATCATATTATTAATATTGAATGGTATATTCACCATTTGCGGTGGCTGTTATCATACTGGACGGGTGTAAATTTTCAAAATGTATTTTGCATATATTATATACACTATGTTTCATATTATCACATACATTATGTTCAACTGGACGAGTCATTTCAAGATTTTGTGCGTTATTTACGGCGTGTATTATTGAAATTATGATATAACCGTATAAAATCATTATTACAAGTGATATAAGTAGTCTATTAATTGATTCTCTTACCATATTGTAAATTGAGTGTAGTGTGCTGTGTTGATAATTTGTTATATTGTTTATGGAATATAACAAATAATATATTCATTTTTTTTTTGTAGTATTAGGGGCGTGGCTGAGAGGGGCGTGGCTGAGAGGGGCGTGGCTGAGAGGGGCGTGGCTGAGAGGGGCGTGGCTGAGAGGGGCGTGGCTGAGAGGGGCGTGGATGAGAGGGGCGTGGCTGAGAGGGGCGTGGCTGAGAGTTGCGTGGCTGATAGGGGC